>Ga0075125_10000377_pt1 | contig 20027 bp, 37 predicted proteins | sample AntAceMetag02UKN_FD_69810 | JGI IMG/M metagenome (GOLD analysis project Ga0075125, IMG submission 69810) | Saline lake microbial communities from Ace Lake, Antarctica - Antarctic Ace Lake Metagenome 02UKN | ecosystem: Environmental > Aquatic > Non-marine Saline and Alkaline > Saline | place... | reverse complement strand
ATTATCTTGTTGACCTGATGAGTCTTATTTCTGTTTATGATAACTTCATCAGTGAACCTTAATGATCTGAGTTTCATATAGAGTTCTTTATCCGATGTTCGTACTTTTATATTATTCATTTTAGTCCGTAAACGCTTTACCTGTCCATAACCAGAACACGCCAAGCCCATAGCCGAGACTGAGGATTGTTGCTAATGCTGACGATATTTTAGCAAGGAACGCTATATACGCTGTAGCGCCTATTGTTGGTGTGAACATTAATAATGCGCTCTCCAACATCTTGATGAAGCCAAATAATAAGGTCCCAATGCCTTTGACGAATTTAATGATCTTACCTATGAAGAATGCGTCTAATAGTACGTCCTTGACATTAGAACTTTCTGACGACGTGCTTGGCAGGGTTACGTTTCCTTCAAGACTGTTTATTAATTCATCACGTCCTTGGGTCTGGTCGGCTATCGGTGTTAGGATGCTTGAATATGCAGGATCCAAATTTGGCATAGTGAATATGAGTATTCCTGACGCTATATTAAGCATGAACGTGAATAATATTATTTTAAATGCTATCTTCATTTTGTAAACACCAAATATAGTATTCCTGCTAGTGATACTAACGCGAGCAAGATTAATAGACCTGCTACCTGTGCTTTAACAGCGCCGATATATATTGCTATGAATATTAATGTTGAGATTAGTACTGCTGGTGGGTTCTTGGTTTTTATCAATAGCATTATTTCGAACACCATTAATAATGCGCCGACAGCCCAACCGAATGTGGCGGTATTATAAAGTGTGAATGCTGCGTCTATAACTCGTCCGTCATAGAGTTCTGCCCAGCCTGTTGCATTAGTCATTGTGGTAACCTCTTATTATCTGATACTTTCATATGATAGAGGAAGTTGAATAATAGGCCCAGTACCAAGATCACGATAGATATTGTCATTAATTGGAAGCCTGCGAATATACCTGCAAGCCCTAGTATTAGATAATTTACATAGATCTGGGTTGTCACAGTACCGAGCAGCATTATAACGCTAAGGAATAAGACAACACCCCATTGGATGTTCTCGAAATCATACCCTTCGAATAACGAGTTTGTGTATACCGATTCTTGCGGCGTATAGATGACACGCGTCAAGACTGTGGTATCGCCACCGATTATATAAGTGAGTTTACCGTAGAGCGTGTAATTCTCGTATTCGCTCACGTTCTGTGGCGTGAACACTATCGAGCTTGATCCGCTGATTGTAGCAGTATAGAACTCTTGTAGTGATTCGTTAGTGGTATTGAATAATAGTAAATCCCATTTCACGGACGTGGTGTTCGAGTTCTCGTCAGTATAGAACGCGTTAGCCTGTAGCGTGCTGGAGTTTCCAGTGATATAAGTGATAGCGGTTATACCAGTGCCTATGATACTATCAACAGACGTGTCGACATTACTTGTCGTTACCGTTATCTCTTTACTGCCGGTGAGGTCTGCACCGTAGAAGCCTAGTACGTTATCTGGGTTATTACTGCTCTTTAGCACTAGGATATACTCGTCGTTCTCGATGAGGTATGTGCTCATTTTATTCTCCGCGTCTATCTGATCGGAGTGGATCACTACTTGTGCGCCTTCGATGTTTTTCATTATGAACAGTTCTATGTCCAGGTATTGCCCTGCATAATCATTGATGATGAACGAGTTGAATATTGATTGAGTGGTCAATAGATTAATAAGATAAACGTCTTGTGTGAAGATGTCTGTCTCGCTAGATAGTAGGACTCGAGTGTATACAGTATTGTCGTACGTCACCGTGAACCGCAGTTTTGTATATTCACAGCTTATGCTAAGGTTATACGTTGAGTTGTCTATTGTGTACTTATATGAGCCTATATCAGCGCATACGACGATGACCTCTGTGGAGTTCGCACTGCTGAGATTGAACGGATCGAGCGTTTCTTCGTCTATCAGGTTGAGCGTCGCGAAGAAGCCTGCCTCTGCATAGATTGTAATATTGTCTAGCGGGCTGAGTGTGAATGTCCCGTTAGTGTTTGGGTATCCTATTTTCTCGGCTAAATATTTGTATTGACCACTTGTGAGATTGAATTCTGTCTTAGTCGTGATCCCGTCATTGATAAAGTTTGATGTATTAATATTTTCATCAGTATTATTTAAAAACCAATCAACATCAGTATATTCAGTAGTATTAGCTAAGTTTGTTAATATCATATTTACTTGTGCTTGATATGATGTTGCAGTGAGTATGATGCTATTATTATAATCATTATATGTTTGATTAAAGTATGTATTACTATTAATATTCCAAATGAATATATCTATTAAGTCTTCATAAATTGGTGTATAAATAGATCCATTAGTTGTGCTTATTGTGAATGATCCTGTAGAGTTTGTTATTGTAGCCGAAAATGAATCAATATACGTTTCATTATAATCGTTAGTAAGGTTTAATTTAAATTCTGTTGCTGATGTAGAGAATGGATAGCTTATACCAGTACCACTATTATATAATTCGTCTATTTCTGTTTGGTTTAATGCTTTTGACCAAATTCCAATTTCATCTTCTTTAACGTCAGGAGTTGCAGCATATATAGCTATATCAGTACCATACCCAAAAAATAAATATGATGGTGTGAATGTTGCACCAAGATTGTAATTTGAATGATAAACGCTATTTTTATAAATCTTCACTATTTGGCTAGTATCATACACGAAGGTAAACATATTCCATGCGTCTTCAGTATATAGTACAGTCGTATCAACATAATTCCCAGGATATGAGTGACCAGTACTATAGAATAATTTCCCTGTACTGCCTCTTAATGAAAATATACGTTGGTGTCCATTGGTTGTTCCTGTTGAGCCATCACTAATACCTACAAGTCCATATATTCCTGCTGGTTGTGTGGTTGGATATACCCAAAGATTAATTGTTCCAGTTGGTGCTGCAGTTCCGAACGTAGCGAGTCCTGTGGGGGTTGTTTTCCTGAACCCTTCGTTAGACGTAGAATCAAATAAAATGGCGTTATTAATAATACCTGTTTCACCCCGTGATGGGCTTCCTATAATAGTACCGTCGTTTATACTTAAACTATCGCTTACTACACCGGTTGTGCCGTCTATTTTCCAATATCCAAGAAGATTTGTAGTTAAATCATCAGCTAATACAAAACTACTTAATAGCATAAATACAATTCCGAGTATGACAAATTGTTTATCCATTTAGCATCATTTTTTGTACGGACCTCTGACATAGGATACCCTACGCTTCGAGTGTGGACTATCGACACCGCCTTGTACCGGTGCTGATTGTTGGACTGGAGTTTGTGCTTGTTGAGGTATTGGCGCTTGGACTTGTTCTGGCTCCTTGCCGAGTAGCATTAGGATCTTATTCCGTTTTGATACATTATCAGGCATTGGAGTAAGTTGTTGTTGATTTACGCCGAATCCACCGAATTTGGTAGTGGTACCGGATATAGTAGATACAGCACCACCGACAGCTCCCACTGCTGATTTTACCTTCTGCCCTTCCGTCTGCCGGCTTTCCTCTCTAGCTCGTATTTCTCTTCGCAGCATTGCTACTTTACGCTTTTCTATGCTAGCCCGCTCTTGACGTTCTGCTTTACGGTGCAGGTCTGGACGTTCTGCTTTACGTCGTAGGTCTGCGTTACGCAATGCTTGTTCTTGTTTTATTTGTTTATTATTGATAAGGAACGATTGTAGTTTGCTGGCTTTCGATTGTGGTGCTTCGTTGAAATTATCGCGTAATTCATCGCTAGGGTTCAGCTTATCCTCTATAGTATGTTCTGGACCTTGTTCAAACTTATTCCTAGGGTTACAGTCTAGCATATTAATAAGACCGTCACCGTCGAAGTCGTTGAACGGATTAAGCCCTTTTTGTTGTTTTATCCGTTTTACACCCATGCTCTTCGTCTTATTTATGGACATCAGCGCTTTATTGAACCCGATATTGCCCTTATGCGATGTGATTTTATTAGAGCTGGTAGTGAACTTCTTGAAGCTCATTACATTACCTTTAGCTACGTTCCGCACTCTATCAATGCCTTTATTATGCGGCATCTTGGGCATTACGAACTCTTTCGGCTTGAACTCGTGTATTTTCTTATCGTTATACGTCAGTTTTTTGAATTTGAAATTTTGTAGATCTTTCATTATAGGTCACCTTATGTTATACTTGATCGCCCTCTTTCCTGATGGCTACGACCAGCATGAATATCATCACGATTATAAATAGTATGAACGGGAATGTATTGAAGAAATCCATATACTTATCAATACCAGCGTTAACTTCTGCCTTAGTCACAGCGTCTATAGTGGTAGAATTACTTATCTGACCCTGGATTGTTGGAACTAGATGTGCTGTGAATACTTGCGAGAATACTATAAATATAACACCGATAGCGAATAAACTTACAAGCCCAAACACCCATCCGTTAGCCGTAGAGTTGGCCATTATAAGAACCAACCAGCAAACAATGCTAAGATGATGTCAATGACAAAATAAGAGCCGATAAACCACAGTGCATAACCCCACGTACTTTGTCGTTTGTTATAGCTATGCGCAGCCAATAATAGCGGTATGATTAATTGTATAAGCTCAAACAATGCTATAATAGGAAACATAGAGAATATTATTGTCATACCTAATAAAGCAGATATAATTGTTGGATTTATCTCTTGCCAAGGTTCTGTTAAATATTTTATTGGATTCATTCGGATCACCTTAATATGTTTTATACTAGCAAAGTTATTTCTCTTTTTAACACCGCCCTTGAACGGTTTATTAGGATCTCTCGGATGTGAGTCGATCATATTAACAAGCCCAAACACCCATCCGTTAGCCGTAGAGTTGGCCATTATAAGAACCTCTTGATACCTTTAGGTATATAAACTTCGTTAGTGCGCGTTCTCGTTTTGCCGCGTATCTGTTTCACCTTAGACTTAAACCCTTGCGAGATATCCAGTACTTTATTTTCGATAGTGAACGTCTTATATCCTCTAATTCCTTTGATTCTTCGTACACCACGTTTCGGTTTTCCAAGGAATGTCGGGGTTAGATCTAGCTTTGCGCCAGGCGTGAATTTAGTAGTGAAGTCTGTTGAGAGTCCTGGAGTCAGTTTACTAGTATAATTAGGTGTTGTATCAACGCCTAGTTTAGGTGTCAGGTCCGGTATGAAATCCGTTTTGATAGTCTCTTTGATTGTTGGCGTTATCGCAGGCTTTACTGTAGGCGTTATCGCAGGCTTTACTGTAGGCGTTATGTCAGCTAGCGCGAACGTATCTATCTTGCCGGTCTTGAATCCGAGCTTACTAGAGAAATCTGCTTTAGCTGATATTTTGCTGGACACTGCAGGGTTGGCCTTGAGGCTTCCTAGCGAGTCTGGTTTCACTGCGGCGACCTTAGTATCTATTACAGTATCGAACGATGTCTTAGGCCCTATTTCGAACTGTGTGCTTGGCGTTATATCAAACCGTGATGAGAACGCGTCTGGTGAGCTGTCTATAGCCAAGTTGGCCTTCTTACCTTTAATCCTGAATTTACCAAAGCTATCGGTTAACGTATCATATTTATTACTGAGTTTTGTGCCGAACGCTGTGATCTTCTCTTTAGGTATGTTTCTTCGTACTGGTTTATTATTAGCCGAATATAATATACCCGTTTGTTTCTTAGGCATAAATTTAATATCATCAATTTGCACTTCACCAGACGTTAATTCTATAACTTTATTAGGTTTATCGTCAAGCATCATTTTAGTACGCTGTTCTTGGCTTAGTCCTTCGACAGACTTGAACGTTCGTGCTTCGAACGGTGTCGGGTCTCGGAACTGTTCGCCCTTGAGATTTGCACCAGTGAATTCTATATCAACACCTGCAGGAAAGAACTTATCTTTAAGACTAGGTTTCACACCAGTATCGAAATCAACACCTCTAGCGAATTTACTGGACGCTCCGCCTGCCGCAAACTCTGTAGTGGCTAACGAGCCTAAGTTCCTAGCACCGCCTGCTATATCACCGGTAGCTATCTGTACTCCGCCGGTGACTGCTTGTATAGTATCGCTAACTTGATCGAGCTTATCTATGAACCGTACTGTCTTGAACGCTTTCGAGCCGGTCTGTGCAAGTTTCACAGCGCCCACGGATAGTCCTACAGACAGACCTACCGCAACTCCTTCTTCGACAGTACCGCGTACTATTGAGCTTTTAGCACGTCCTGCAACTTCTTCCGTAGTCTCAGCACGCGGTGCGTTAGCCCTGATCTTGCCTGATGCAAGGTCTTCCTTCAACGCTTCTAATGTAAGTAAAGAAGGATTTAATTCAGTGGAGTGTATCGGACGTTCGCTTAATTGATCGGTTATAATATCCTTCTCGGATTGTAATGATAATATCTCTACCGCTGGTGCAGGCTTTCCGATGGCTTGTCTTATGGCTATCTCTGATGGTGCTGTAGAGCTAGGCAGTTCTCTACCTTTCTCGAATATATCCGCCTCAACATCTATAAGTCGTTTCTTGCCAGCGCGTGTTGTTGTGAACCCGGAACTCATTGACCCGCTACGCAATTCTTCAAGCTCTTGCGTGCCGATACCGAACCGACCGTCCTTATGCTTGCTATCTATAAACTCCTTCTGTGATGCTCTTGTCTTCGCGTCAATCCGTGCTTCTATAGCTTCAAGTTTTTGCGTGTTCTTATCGAGGTCTTTCGACTTTTTTGATTGGAATTTCTCACTTGATAAAGGAATGGCTAGTGGTGTGAAAACCATAGATAAACGATTAATTAACGGTAATGTATCGATACCTTTTTTCATTGATGATTCTGTCTGTACAACATCAGTACGTCTTGGGTCTTGTGTTCCGCGACCTATGTCGGCCACCGAGAACGATGATGGTGTCGTGGTATAGAATTTATCTCTCCGTTCTGAACGTAATCGTGATGCGTCCGCTTTCAAGTCTGAAATAGACTTACCACGTTCTATCTGTGTTTGTTGGGCGGTCTTCGCGATAAGTATTGTAGAAACCGGTTGTAATCGTTTATCGATAGTCTTCACACCACTAGCCAGTCCTTTATCAATAGTAGGCTTCTGTGTTGCAAGCTCTTGTGCTGCAGCTTTGGTAGCCATCGGTTGTTTAGAAGATGATGATCGTCTACTGCTACTAGGTCGTTGCACCTTTGTCTTCTCAGCTTTCGCTACCACTTTCTTCACAGTGTCTATTTTAGAAGTTGCAGGTCCTAATGACGGTGCAGATTTACTTGATGATGAGTTAAAGCTTATAGGAACCCTTTGTTTTGAAGGGTCTTTGACTAATAGAGAAGTTGCCATTTTATTAATTTATATGGTTTATCATTTATATACATATCGTAATACACCGCAAAATATAAATAGTACAGACACTCTAGATGACGTATGATAAGCGGAAATATCATTATCGCTTTCTTTGTGATGCAATATGGACTTTTAATTTTGAAAATTCTAAACCATAGCGAGAAGGCTAAACTTATCAAAACGAATCAGCGCATCGAAAAACTGCGTAAGGACGACTTCAAGACCGTCATCGAGCAGAAGGAATTCATCCAATTAAAATACGGTCATGAGAAGGACAAGGGCAAGTTCAACTTCTGGGACTTCTTGAAAGGGTTCGTGCCGCGTGTTATCCTGATCCTCGGCCCGCTCATATTACTTAATAAGTTGGGCTTCAAGCCGGAATTCTTCACAACACTAATCATATCAGTTATTATAACCACGGTCATAAATAAGATACTGGGTAAGTTTAATCTGCAGCGTCAGGACGGTATCGATACATTATTCAAGAAATAGAGGTGCAATCAATGACAATAATAGTTAAAATAGGTAGACGAGTGCCGAAATCGTTCAAGAGTAGATTCATCAGCAAGATTCAAGGGCTTATCGGCTTCCAGGAGAATATATGGCTTATGATAGGCATGAGCTTCAATGCCTCAAAGAAGAAATGGGCTAATGGCTCGAAGAAGGGCAAGGGCAAGATAGACCTCATAGATATCGCTAAAAACACGGAGAGCGAGGACTCATACTACAACCTGCAATGGCTGATAATAACCATCAAGGGCGACATCGTAGGCGAACAGGAAGAGTTCGAGGAAGCTATGAATATGTACTCAAACCTCAAGGGTGTATTGAAGAAAGCGCCTAAGATGGAAGATAACGATAGGCTGAAAGCAGTATTCAAGACGAAGATGATCAACGAGGACAACCTCAAGGAAGCGTACTCCGCAGGATTCGGCGCTAGCAAGGATAAGAACATCAGTAATATCCTATTAGAAATGGGTCTCTTAACGTGCATAGAACGTATCGACGATTTCGATACTAGAGTGCCAACGCCCGACTTTTAGAGCTTATACAATATTATAGGCCAAGTGGTGGATTTTGTTATCAGTCTATCATGCACAAGACGCTCGATGTCTATCAAAAACTGTTTTCGATGCCCGCGATATCCCTTACCACGAACTCGATTATAGAGTTTAAAGAACGATACTTCGTCAGTATTAAAGTAAGTCATTATAACGTCCAACCGTTTTATGGTAGACGCTTGCGTGTAATTAGTGCTTTGTATCATTTTAACCCTCTTAAATATGCTTCGCCTATGAAATTATGCCCTGGGACATGCGTTGGACTCTGCATCAGCATCCACATTATCCAAGGATCGTACTTCTCCGGTGTTCCTTTCATTAATCCCATTTTCCGTATAGATTACCCAAAAAAAAGATCCAGAACAAAATTTTGACTGACCAATGCTGCGCTTCATAAATAGCTAATAAATCAATCATCCTTTTTCACCTTCACTAAATACTCTTTCTCATTGAAGTACGCGTATTCTTTTTGTTTCGTTGTAATAAAGCGTAGCGTCTTGATGTCTATGTCCGCTCTGTGTCTATTCAACATATTGATCATCCTCAACAACATATCCACATCTAGGACATTCAGATTTAGTATCGCTTATCGGTTTCATCAAAGCACCTTCACACATTAAACATTCATCCATCCTATATCACCTTTATCAAATTCTCTTTATCTATCATAATATCGTTAATCTGTTTCCATCTGCATCCGTCAAGCTCATAAACATTATGCAGTTCGAACTTAATATCCTTATCAACATACAATTCCGCATAGTATACGTGTGTTTTAAGCATACTTCTCACGAAGAATATTGTGTATTGTTTCGTTGGCGAATAATACATTATATACAAGAACAGACTGTCTGGTATCAAGGTCTTGAACACCACCCCATTCCGAAACTCCTTATTGAGCTTACGACGTAACACACGATCTTGCGAGCAGTTAGTATAGATCTCGCCAAGTATTGTCGAATATGTCTGAGGTTGTTTCTCAATCAAATCTAATACATCATAAATATTCATAATACACCTAATCTAATTAATGGTATATAATAAGTCATTAAGGCTACTATCGCCACCTGCATAATGAAATAGATCATGCAACCTCAGACATATTACTCCGGAAATCGTTCACAAGCTTCTTAGCGTCCAATAATAAGCTTGCCATATCGCTCTTCGATATAGTAATGTCGTAATTATTCTTCACATGCATTCCAATCCGATGCATTGTGAACGATTTATCGTTAGTCATGATATCGTTTAACGCCATCAAGAGCGCGGACTTATACACATCCTCTTTAGTGATGCTTTTCATGAACGAGTCGTCATTATTGTACACGTTCGCTTCACGAATGTCCTTATACTTCGCATAGATGGGCGCTGGTACTTTGGGTATCTTTAATAGCTTCCAGAAATTAGGATGCTTCTTGAGCTTCTCTTCAACATGCTGCACTTGCGTGAACTCGTTATACGTGCCCACGTTCTTGAACATGTCAAGACGCCAACTATCGAACACTGGATTACTATCCCGGACGAACACCGCACCATAGCCTCTACTATAAATCTCCATCCAGTAATTAACAAACGATTCCAGGTACGTCTTCTCGACCTTCTTAATCTTCAAAGGGAAACATAATATAAAGAAAAGATGCTTCTCACGAATCTGCGCGAGCTTCTTCTTAAGCTCTTTATTCTCCTTCTTATTCCAGTCCTCACTAGATATGAACCGGACCGACTCGTCAGCTATCAACGGTGAGAACGGTGGCAGGATATCTATTTTCCGGCTCAAGTCTGCATTAGTGTACGCAATATACTTCTTAGGGTCGAACGGTCTACCTAGTATACTGCACCACTCCCTTGCGAACTGGATCGCGACACTACTCTTCCCACCACCCTTCATAGCGGTGAGTAACATCATAGTATCCAGATTAGTAAGATTCTTCTGGAATAGGAATCTAATGAACCGTTTATAGATCATGACATTAGATATATTAGGTTGCTTCAAAAGATATTTTTTGCCCTGGTCCTCGGTGATCTCGCGAAGCACATGCGCCATCTCGTCGATACTGAATGTAGTCTTCGTACTGGGGAACAGTTCGTCCACAGCTTGTTTTATAAGGCGCACTTGGCCTATGTCTGTCGTTATACTCATCTATATCACCAGTTCCTCTTTCGTATATTCATTACACGAAGCCTGCATCAGCTCATACCGTTTCAACGCTTGCTCCTCTTCGATAGTCTCCAGGAAATACACCTGATAAATATCAGCTATCGTTTCTTTCTTCCTCAAGACTCGGCCTGCACGTTGGATCATCTGTCGGCTTGAGCTTCCGCCACACAGTATTAATGCAACATCTATCTTCGGCAGGTTATACCCCTCGTCGAGAGCGCGAGTCGTTATTATAGTATCGAACTTACCGTCACGGAATCCGTCAAGGTTCGCCATCCGGATCTTCTTGGGTATATCCGAATTGAATATGCACGGTTTGAATCCGAGGTCCACCATCAGCCAATAGCAATCCGACGCGACTTTATTATACTCGTTGAACACAATGACTTTCCGGCCCAATAGTTTCGTCTTGAGCACGGTTATCGAGCTTATCTTCTGAGCGCTACTGCCTAATAATTGCTTTCGCTGATCCAGTAAGTTATACTTGGCAAGCTGTAACTCGCCGGACCATTTCCCTGCCTTCTTCATCATCGAATACATCCGGAGCTTTGACGAGATTTCGTTATAAGTATCGAAATCGCTCTCATCCATCGTAAGCCCTATATTATGAAAATTATATTTACTGAGTATCTCTTCCTTGACACCTTCTGCAAGCTCGTACTTGAACAAATTGAAACCGAAATGTTCCAGAACAGGCCAGTGAGCGAGGTCGCGTCGTTTCAAGGTCGCGGTAAGCCCTAGCTTGTACTGCTTCTCTTTCTTGAGATAGTGCAGCATCCTAGCCGACATATAATTATGCACCTCATCATAGATGACACAATCGAACTCGTCGATGCCGACCTTGTGTATGTTCTGCATATTAGACAGTGTGATCTTGCACTTCTCTTTGATCTCACCATAATACATCCCAACATCCGCAAGCCCGAACACCGGCACAAGCTCCTTGTACCATGTATCTTCCAGGATTACGTTCTTAGGCACTATGATCAGCACGCTAGACTCTGGCGATACACGAAATATATGTTTCAGTATATTAACCGCGAGATAGGTCTTACCGGTTCCAGTTGCAGCTTCTATGATGCAATTCAGGTTCGTCTTATAGAACTCTAACGCTCTAGCCTGCCAATCATGTAATGTCATCAAATCACTTCTTCTTCTGTGTCTTCTTCAATGCCACAATCTCTTTACTAAGTTCTGCAATACGTCCGTACGCATCTTCAAGGAGTCGTTCTTTATTATCCACAGACTGTCTTAACCGTGTGTTTCTAGTACACCTATTAAGTAATTCATTATCCTTATCTTTCAACTCCTGACCGAGAATCTTCATTAATTCCGGCACATTGCTAGCCACATAATAATCTTCCATTTCTTTATCACTCTCCTTCTTCATTGAACCGGCCATTATTCCGCCAAGCAAAGATCCTATAATACCGCCAAAACTTGGCATTGGTTTCTCAGTCATTTCTTATCACCTTTCTGTTCTATCTTCTTACCGGTGAATTTATCCATATCTAATGATATTTTCTCATCACCGAACGATGCTGCAGCGTTCTTAGAGACTCGCTTTAACCAATCGCCTGCGCTATTAGTCTTACCTTCTTTAATTTTCTTAATCTCTGCAGCTTGGATCGCGTTCTTATACGCATTGCCTTCATAAACACTGGCTAGCGCTTCCGCTTTAGCGTCGTTCTCTTTCTTCTTCAACTCTATCTTTCTTTGTAACCAATTTCTGAACCCCATTAAAAACACCTCTGAATACTAATTATCCTAATTCTATCTCTATCCATTTTTCCTATCACCTAATCTATCAATCATATATTTTTGCATCCGCTCTAACTGTGTTGACTTATCCAACGCGGCCCACGCATCAGCATCCTCATGATACCGTTGCAACGAATTGATTTTATTAATCTCTCTAGCTCGTTCAGACCGACATTTCTTGCAATACTCGCTACGCGTTCCATCATTAAATTCCTCCTTACACTTCAAACATTTCTTTATCATTTACTCATCAACTTCATATAACACGTACGGCATGTTGTACGCTTAAATTTTAATATAATCTCGGGCTTATCCTGATATTTATCCATCAAAACTCTGAACTGGGACGCCACGACCTTACCCATCAAAAGGACTTCATTACCCATAGCAGGTAAATTCTCGATCTCCATACCTATCTTCTCAGAGTATGCGTACGAGCCGGTAGGAAAATCAACATGCAACGTCCAGTACGTCATCCGACCGTCACGTCGTTTCTTAAACTTCTCTTTCGGATCCACAGAGACAGTATAAAATTTACCTATCCGTGGCAAGACATAAAATTCGTCGAGCGTAAGATCGTTCTTTGCGTCTTGATCCCATGCAGAATACTCTTGCACAACAGTAAGAGTACTCACCAGACCACCAACTCCTTGACTTTCTCGCTCCGATAATGCTCAACTCCTTCAAGCGCAACAGTTCGGATGTCTGACGCAAGACCTAAATCTGCAAAGAACTCTTGCAACATAGTATCCCTATACTTCTTCCTACCTTGTTTTGATAGTGATCTAAGCGTTAAATCAAGAAAGCCTATGTGATACGACTTATTACCGGTAAAATACACCACAGGCTCTTTATCAAGCTTACAAAGACAATAATACACATACTTGGCTTTCGATTCGATGTCCGGAAAGAAATCTTCCAAGAACGCATGATGCGCATCATCGATATCGAACATAACCTCTATGTCCAGGATTGTCCTATGCTTCACGCCCGCAAAGAACTCTTTCTTCGTATACGGTCTGTGGTATCGCCGGTAGTATGTTCCTTTCACATACTGCCAATCCTCGAGGTCCATTACGACATCATACCGAACTTTACTAGACCAACATATACCGGTAGCGGTCTTCTGCGTCATTGTCAGCGCAAGATCCGTACAACCCATATCGTTATAGATTCTATACAGATAGTCTGCGTTCGATTCCTCAGCACCTCTTATTAAACGCATTATTTAGCACCAACATATTCGTTAAACGCTTGCACCGCTTCCGGCTCGGTAACTCGAACATTACTATCTATCGCTATATAATCGGCGTTAGACTTATTCAAGAAATCAATCCAGTAATCGAACACTTCTTTACTTATCGACATCGCATCAATAACATCTATCAACGGGCTTATATTCCGCATTTTCCTAACATCGTTATAAAAACATAACTCGGTTCTATCATAACCGTGCATATGCTTATAATAATTATTACGCCAGTACATGAACTCGCCAGCCTGCTTTCTGAAAAAACCGACATTATCAGACACAACTTGCGCTTCTGTACCGTTCACCGGACTCTGTGGCGCATCAAGTACTTCGCCCTGGAGATAGATAAACGGAAACCTATCCTTAATCTTACCAGGATTGCCCATATTATCGCCAAACCGTTTTGGATGCTTATCCTCATCGTACGGGTTAAACGTGATTATAAAACTCTTATTATTGATATTCTTAATGGTCTCATTCTTCTTATTAGAGTCTAGCGCATGCTTCGAATCACTCGTTGATTGATCACCGTACACCGCAAGCTTATCCTCTATCTCTTGGATCTTCTTTGGCGTCCAAGTCGTTATCTCGTCAAGATTAAGATCATCATTAAATAAACACAACTTATAGAACATCGCCTCGGTCTTATTCTTCATTCCAGATATAGCGTTATTCTGAATTGCGGACTTGATATGATAATTAGCATTTTTGCCGATCTTGTATGTGCCACAGATAGCTATCTTCAACCCTTTCGCTATAGCCACACATTTAAGAATTGTCCAGGCTGGCGGATTACTATGCTTTACCGGATTGAACTGTTGCAAATAAGAAGCTAACGAATCGTGAATCTTGGTCTCGGGGAGAACGAACGAGTCGAACTCTTCAACAAACTTCCAGACATTACTGTCCGAAGGTTTCAGTTTCAAGTCACGACATTCGGTAGGCACCATCGGCAAATCTTCAACAAACCGTTTTGATAACAGATAATTAGTATTACCTTTCGTGAGCTTATAGAAGAAATGGTCGTGTATGTTCATGAACTGGTAGAACGCTGACTTACCGGTATCGTCAATCTCGAACAACGTGTCCTGATGCTGCACTGCACCCTTCGACACGAAGTCTGCAGCGTTAAGCGTTCTTGAATATACCATGTCCGAGAACTCCGCCCAATACGCGAAATTCCATAGGTTTGTTTCGTCAATTTTATTCGATTTGTTTAATTCATCCATTTTATCATCCCATTAATTATTCGTTCACGCGGATCACAACACCGTCATCAATCGCGTATTTAATCCGTTTATAGCTTGTTGGATTTATATAACGCATCTCATCAATACAGTTTGAAAAAATAATTCCACCATCATAAATTTTTCCTTCTTTGCAAATCACACCGTTATCTAATTCATAATAAAACATACCCGGGTCATATATCGCGAATACAAAAAGTAAACATGCTAATATAGTAGAATATATAGCCACAATAAACATCAAATCTTCATTCATTATTCATCACCATTTTATTTCCTCGTCTTATTTTATTCGATTTGTTTAATTCATCCATTTTATCATTCCATTAATTATTTATAGACATTAATAAAACCCCAAAAACCATAGCCCTCTTCCAAAATCCAATAAAACCATCACCCATCCTAATCACTCCATGCTTGTGTTACACCACGCTTCCCTTTAGCATCGCCCTTCTTAGTATTGCTAGCTCTTGCCCTTGTTGCAGAGTATGGCGCGCTCTGATGTTTTATCGTCCTACCGCATCCTGCGTTTATGATCTGCATTGTCACCCATTCACCGTTCCGAGTTATCTTAAGGCCCATACCGTGATTAAACGATAATGTCGTCATCCCTTTATTGATGGCGGCAAAGAGAAGCCCTGCTTTATAGGACTTCTCGTCAACCACCACATAACTCGCCCTGTTTGGATCAGGGTATGACGTAGCCACCTTAGAACTCGCACTACTTATGGGGGTGGATAGTGTAACGGTTGCCTTGTCAATGAAAGCATCAAAATCATTCACAACAATCACCCTTAAAATTGGCCTTTCATGAACTCGAATATCTCTTTATTCTTCGTCTTGAAATACTGGACAACACAAAGCTCTACAGTTATAGGTTTTATCTCATCAAGTTTGCCTTCTGTCTCTTTCATAGAATTATATTGTGCAACAGACACCTTGAAATTATTTACCCATTCCTTGACCTTATCAAGATCTATCTTTGCAGACTCCGGTATTGCGCCTGGTGCTGGTATTTCATTAGCAGCGTTCATCATCACTAATGGATCCACAAACTCTCTCGGCTCGAAGCCTTCCTTATAAATTACGCCAACGCTCTGATAATTTTTATTATCAACTATAGTTTTAGAGAAGATAGCATACTTATCAATAAACTCTTTCTCACCGTTGCTTTTCATGAAATTACCATAACAAGTCATACTAAGTCTTAACCGTAACGGGATTCGCGCATCATTATATTTATATTCGACATTGATATACGCGATAGACTTAGGTATCATCTTACCGTCATCATCGAAATCTTCGGTTGGATATGCTGTCACTGTTGGCTTCTCTTTGATCTTCAAAGTCCATTGTGTGTTCTCTGGTAAGTCGTTAAGCATTATAGCTTTACCTTGGTTCTTTTCGAGTAACGCTCTGATCTCGTCTTTTGTAATATTTCTTGTTGCTTTAAATTTTAGTTTTGTTTCTTCCATAGTTATATCACTCCATTATGTTTATTATTATAAAAAATATGATAACCTCGCCCGGATTCGAACCGAGGTCGCAGGACCCAAAATCCTGCATGATTGGCCAACTACACTACGAGGTTAATGAGTATAATGAGTCAAGGCAGGATTCGAACCTGCGTCTCCGCAAATGCTCTTCCCGCTAAGGAAGTTTTTATGTCAACACGTTATGATATCCAGACTATACCACTTGACTCAATGAATATAAAAGTGGACGGCGTGAAAAAGGTAAAAAACGAACAGTAAAAACCCTCACGAGGCGCCGCTACCCACTATTCCTCATGATCGTAAGATACATAATCAAACATAAGACAATAATTACAGAATTCCTTCTGAACCTGGAGATCTCTATACTTGCTTATAAGCTCATTAAAAATAAAACTATTAATCTTTGCCGGCTCACAATGCAATATTTTCTGGCCTTCGCGTAATAGCTCATTCTCTTTGGACTTAATCAGTTCTAATTTCGAAATTATAGTCTCTTTTCGGTCTTCTATCGTCATAATAATTCACCAACGTATAATTGTTTATTAATGTTTGATTCACCACAATCTCTGACAAGCAAGTCAAATCTATCAAAACACCGTTCTGGAATGTGTATTCGCACTGGTTTGTTTCTTTAATAACATCAATCCTATTATGGAAATCATCAAAGTTAATAGCTGTATATGTCAATACTGAAATTATGGCCGATAAAGAGCCAAAAAAAATAACTTTCTTCGCCAAAGAGAGGTCCTTGAATTTCACGTCTTTAAACATTTTATACCATCGCCAACATAGCTAGGAAAAACATGAAAACTATGCCGCAAAAGAAACCACCAAGACCCCATAAGAATGGAATACCTGCCTTCATAGTCTTTGGCTGCTCAAATTGCTCAATTAGATTCATCTTTATGCACCTCTTCAACAGTGTAAAAATCTATCTTGCTGCCAATAATAGCGTAATTATCGATAGTGATCATAACGCCAGTTTTGATACTGGTATCAAGATTGTGAATTACATTCTCAAGCTCTGCCTCATCTTTCAATTCGACCTTAATAATACCGGACGGTGTGCCTATCATTAAATCATAACTCTGGACTTGAATAGGTACTGGTTCTAACATTGGTTCTGGTTCGATAACTTCCGGTTGTTCCACAACAACTTCCGCTACCGGTTTCTCGATGGGCGCTTCTACTACAGCATCTTTATTTTGCATCTTTAATTTTCCGTCTTTAATTTTAAACATATTATTTACCTCGGTATTTTATTTCTTGTTTACATCGTGCGCATTTCTTCATTGTCGTATTCTCCAACACCTTATGATGATGACAGAACGGACAGTCTTCCTTCTCGACAGTTAACTTGCCTTTTGCTGCACGTTGTGAAAATGATGTAGCGCGCTTCTCGCTACCGTTTTGCTCGTTAATCTTTAATCGCGTCATTATTTCATCCCCTTGATTTTCTTATTCATAAGACGTTCTGCCTCGGGAGTTATGATCAGCATACTCTTCTCGAGTCTACGCCTGGTTATCTTTTCAATGTCAGATTTATTCAACAAGAGCGGCAACTCAGACTCGTCAATAGTCTTAACCTCTTTCTCAATGATATAGACTTTGAGCCTATCACTTTTATAATCCTGCCAATGATTAGAAATCATAGTCTTCCTGATCTCTTTCTCGTAAAGCTCCTTCTTCTTTTTGAGTTCCATGAATTCTGTATTGATAGAATCCCAACATGATAATAAACTATTCATCGCTTGCATTATCTACCCACCATCATCAATGTTTTCACCATATAGACTGGCATGCTCCCACTGATCTTAGCACTGCAAGTCAGACCGTCAATACCGGTAATATTGAACTCTTCCGAGCTATTACTATAATACAAATCTAGGTCGCCAGTATTGCAGCTTATCTCTGTATCATAAACCACATCATCGCTCAACACAATAATGACAACAGATAAAAATAAAACACAAATAACACTCAATAACATTAAAAATACAAAACCGTTTCCTTCTTCACTTAGCACCATTTTTAATCACCTTTAATTTCTTATTAAAATAAAACATCAACACAACCAATATCAATATCGGGGTGAATATCAAGGCGACCAAAAAGACAACAAAAAAAGTCACTATCGACTTGTCAACTTTTGTATCCGCAAGACGTATGTTGTATAATGATTTAATCTTTGGCACGTCATTATAATCCGAATAAGTAACTATCAAATTATAGTCTGCACCCTTATCTCGAGACAGCATCCTTATCTCGTCCTGACATTCGCAAACCCAAATTCTATTATCTGATTTCACACAATCAGGAGAGTAGACTTTCGAGAGATCTTCCGCGTTGATACCTATCTTTACATCGCTCGAACAATCCAAATCTTTGAACGTATACGCCGACACCATTGGTAATAATAATACCAATAAAATAACACTAATAATTTTCTGCAATGTACATCACCAATCCAATTATAAAAAACAATCCACCAATTATGAAAAATATGTATGAGACAACTTGACTCATCTTGTTTACAGCCATTAAAAAGAACGGTGCGCAGAACAATAAAATACCGATGATCATCAACGGATTCGCGCTAGTATTGTATACATTTAATTTTGGTGTATCCATCATTTTTCTGCATCCCTCTCATTTTTTTCAATCATAATATTCCTTAGGTATACTAGTATATAAACTTTCTTTTTTTAACTCTGAGTGAATGAATCTACTGTTACCCCTTTGAAGTTTATATATTTCTTTTCTTGCTCGCCAAGATCTGTTAACGGCCTAAGAATAAATCCTTTGCATAACACATTCTGAACAATAGCGAAAGTATCAGTTTCCATACCATACTTAGCAATAAAATCGATGATCTCTTTCTTTGCAGCAGACGCATTCTGCGGGTTGGATTTTACTTGATAATAGAAAGTTGTATACTCAGTCTTCACAATGAAATCAAACAAACTATAAAAGTCATTCTGACTTGATATAATCATAGATTTACCTCTAACAAATATATGTTTGTATGTGGGTCTTGCTCGTTCAATCTGCTGATCTACATAACCCCAATTCAATAATACTTGTTTGAATTTTAATTCTATAGCGTTGCCTTTCTGTTTGTCGCTTTGTTTCATTTAATTAACACCTTAGATCCTTTCAATTCTTTATTAGTTATCTTCAACTTTTTCAATTTAATTCTTGCTTCATCAAGATCTTCTGCTAATAAAAAACCAATACTATGTTCTTCATTATCTTTCACCAAATAAACTTGCTCTTTATTAATTTTGATCACCTTTAATTTCTGTTAATTTATTTTTAAAAATCAATTCAAAAGAATAAATTATTATAAGTATTAAAGGCATACAAACTAAAATTGAAATTATACTATATTCATTAAAACCAACAAGCATATTTAGTCTATATGTTGAAAACAGTGTATAATATACTGATGAAAGACAAATTAAACCCCATAAAATTATATACCATCTTTTCATCTTATTCACCTTTAAATTCAAAATTAAATCGTTTTTCTTTTCTAGTTTTACCTTTCCAATCACAACCCATTTTCACTTTTAATCGCCTCGTTATTTATCGCATTATTTATTTTTAGGATGTAATGGTTTAAATTTACCTTCTGCAATATCATCCAATCCTTTTTCTAGTTTTGATTTCTCAGTATATTCTATTAAAAAACTATGTTCAAAACAATTT
>Ga0075125_10000373_pt1 | contig 20086 bp, 37 predicted proteins | sample AntAceMetag02UKN_FD_69810 | JGI IMG/M metagenome (GOLD analysis project Ga0075125, IMG submission 69810) | Saline lake microbial communities from Ace Lake, Antarctica - Antarctic Ace Lake Metagenome 02UKN | ecosystem: Environmental > Aquatic > Non-marine Saline and Alkaline > Saline | place... | reverse complement strand
AAAGCACCCCAGCAATTCCACCCAAAATCAAATGTAGCGAAAGGAAAATATGATAACGTGTAACTACTGTAAAAAAGAACGGGAAGGGTGGTATATAAACAGCGCTGGGGTTTGTTTTGATTGCCTCAAACAATTGGCGAAAATACCAGAACTGTTCAGGGATAAAGATTACACAAATTTTAGAGTTAGCAAGGGGAATCAGCTTGCACTTGAAAAAGCACACGGATTTTTTAAGAGTAAACAGGGTTTATTTCTTTTTGGCGGTGTAGGGACTGGCAAGACACATCTTGCGGTTTCTATTTTGAAGGAAGCAATAAAGCTGGGTTTCGGAATAGAAATAACTGTGATGCCTAATTTATTTTTGAGATTACGGGATAGTTTCAAAAATGGTGGTGATGAAACAGAAAGCGACATTATTCAACAATTTCAGCGGGGACTTGTTTTATTTGACGATTTCGGGACTGAAAAAATTACTAACTATACTGTTCAAACAGTTTATACGCTTATAAATGAACGATATAACACAAACCAACATAAAATTATCATTACTTCTAATATTTCATTGCAAGAAATCGCAGAAAATATGCTTGATAAAATTGCTTCCCGGATTAGTCAAATGTGTCAAATTGTGAAAATACAAGGAAAAGACTGGAGGGTTAAATAAAATTAAACGGGAGGGGTAAATGTTAAAAGAGAAAATACTAAAATTGATTTAGGGGAGGGAGTATGAAAGAGAAAAGACCAGATTATCCAAACTGTGTTATGACACCTGGGGTTATTAGAGGAGTAAAACAAAGGCAAGAGGCTTGGGATAGAGAACATCCAGAAGAAGCAAACAAAATAAAAAAAGAAATTGACAATAACAATTAGGGGAGGTGGCATATCAAAAACACACAAGATTTTAAAATAGTCAGATTAACTCATTGGATGAGCAAAACAAGAATGGCGATTTATGAAGCGGAATGGAAAGCCTCGGGGTTTAAGAAATTGTTTCAACATTGGCGTAAAAAATCCCGGGATTATCGGGAATCTCGTCGGGGCAAGTATACACTGAAACAATACGCCATTTATGCGGAGGAAGACCCTATTGTAACAGAGGTAACACGCCTGGGTGAAAGTTATCCATATTTCGGACAAATAAATGGCATACTGGTGGAATGGAATCCGAGGATTTTAGAGTGGGAGGTGGTGGGTGAAAAGAATTTATAATGAAAAAGGGGGGTGATGACAATGCGAATTGATGAACTTAAAAAAGAAGTTATTGCTGATATGAAACAAGATGCTGAAATTGATGCAAAATCGAAAATTCGTAAGTACCTTGAACGAATTGTTAGCGAACAAAAAAAGATAGCCCAGTGCAATGTGGCTATTGAAGAGGCGAAAGAGCATTTACGGTCAGTTACTATTGAAGAAACTGACGATAGTTTTGTAGTAAAATAATCTAATGCCCCCTGCTATGTATCACGATAGTGGGGGGCGGGAGAATAAATAAAATGATTGGATTAAGAGGAATAGACCTAAAAACTATATCAATAAAAGAAACCACGGAAGCCAGAGAAATTGAAGGGACTTATTCTTTAATGTCCACTGAAAATAAAGAATTGGCTCAGCAGTCTTTTAACGGTTATAGTAGTATTAAAATTGAAATGTCATCAGACACAAACACCCATTTGAAAAATTTAATCAGTTCTTTGAAAAAAGATATTGAGGTAACTTTGGGTTTTGATACAAAATAAAAACGGCTGGAGTGGGAGGTGGTAAGTGAAACGACTTGAGGTAACTATATTAAAAGAGGGTTTTTATGGTAGGTTCATAGAAACCAGCAGGATTGATTGTGAAAACATTGACGAGTATGAAAATTATGCTTTATTTCACGGACTGAAACTTGACCCGGTTCAGTCAAGTTCAACGAAGCTGGTTTTTGTGGAGAAGAAATGAGTAAAATAATGAATGCTATCAGATTTACAGTAAGCGTGTCGCCATCTATGAATCAATTTAAGCATCGGTGGTCAAAGCTAAACTATAAGAAAAAGTATTTACGAGAACTCAAGGGATATGAACTGATTTTATCACTGAAAAAGAAAGTAAAAAAAGCCATAGTTTATACCAGATATGGCAGTAGAATTTTAGATAAAGATAATTATCACGGAGGCACCAAACCACTCACGGATGCGATAAAAGAGAAAGGTTTAATTGTAGATGACAGTCCGAAGTGGTGTGAAATAATATTTATGCCACAGCAAAAATGTAAACGAGGTATGGAAAGAACAGAAGTAGTAATTATTTAAAACTAATGGAGGTGGGAGATGTTAGAAAAAGCGGATAAGGTTACAGGGGAATTGGTTGAAACAGGAAGTGGGGAAAAACAACCCATAATTTTAGCACAGGGATTATTAACTGATGATGTGATTCGCCAGGCGGAGATGCAAGTTGAGGGGATAAAAAAGGTAAAAATTCTCTCATTGCGAGTAACAAATAAACTTGATTGGATTACCCAGGACGGTAAACCATATTTGCAGTGTTCCGGTGCTATGAAAATAAGACAACTGTGGGGTATCAGTATTAAAGACCAAAAAATTGCTCGGGGTGAGGAAACAGACGATGACGGCAAATATATCTTTTTTACTGTTTCGGGTAAGGCGGTATGGAAGGGCATAGAAATTTCCGATATCGGGACTTGCTCCACCCGGGATAAACTATTCGGGAGAAAAGGGGGGAAAAATAAACATTTAGAAGAAATAGATTTAATGAATGTCCAAAAAAAAGCAGTAACTAATTTGCACAACAGGATTTTAAAAAAGATTTTAGGTTTAAATCCGACTTGGGAAGATTTGAAAGAAGCAGGCATAGATATAAGTAATGCCCCGGAAGTCAGATATGCCGGTGGAGGCGCCGGCGGTGGTAAAATATCAGAACCCCAACGCAAACGACTTTTTGCTATTGCTAAAAAATCGGGGAAGGGCGAACCAGAGATAAAAGATTATATTGAAACTCATTATAAAATTACATCTACCGCAGACATAGACAGAAAAAACTATGAAGCAATTTGTGAATGGGCTGAAAAACCTAAAATTGAACTGGGAGGATAAAATATGTCTTTAGAAAAGGCAACTTTGTTAGCTGATGAAATTGTAATTAAAAGAAAGGAATATTTGAGGAGTAAAATTAAAAGGTATCCGGCGTCTAATTTTAGGGCTTCAAATATCCCGGAATGTGACAGGCAAATGGTATATTCGGTTTTAAACTGGAAAGAGAAATCCCTTTATGATGAAGGATTACAGGCAATTTTTGATAGAGGGAATACAGAAGAAAAAAGAGTTAAAATAGATTTAATGGAATTGGATTTTAATTTTGTGGCAGGACAAAACGACTTTGAAATTAAAAATCGGGAAGGAGAAGTAATATGTCGGGGACATATTGATGGAAAAATTATTTATAGAGAAGAAGCAATACCCTGTGAAATTAAATCAATGAATATGAATACTTTCAATGCCTTGACATCGCTTGATTCCTTTCACAAAAAACCGCTTCATAGAAAATATCTCCGGCAGATGCAACTATACCTATTTGGCAATTCAGAAGAGGCGGGGTTATTTATTCTTACAGACCTTCAGGGACACTATAAGATATTTGTTGTTGAATTGGATTACGGGACTTGTGAATATATTCTGCAACGATTAGAGAGAAACTGGGTATCAGTAAAGAAAAAAGAATATCCGGACAGAATTACATATAGCGAACAGGTTTGTGAATGGTGTCCTTATTCCCATATTTGTTTACCGGATATTCAAAGCAAGCCCGCTGAACTGATAAACAATAAGGAATTAGAAGAAAAACTTGATAGACGGGCTGAAATAAAGGCAATAGCAGAGGATTATAGAGCTCTTGATGATGAGATAAAGGCCCCTTTCAAAAAGGCGGAAAATCTTACAGCTTTTGTCGGCACACGCTGGCAAGTTATATCAAAAACTTCCGTAAGCCAAAGGATTGATACAAAACTGATTCCTGAGAAAATAGCCAAAGATTATTTAGTCGATAGCAAAAGAACTAATGTCAAAATAATAGATTTAAATACAGTGAGGTGAAAATATGGAAAACAAAGTTTATGGCAGTGGTCAGATAGAGTTGGATTTTTCAAGTTGGAGGGATTTATACAAAGCGGGGCGGTTCTTGAAGGATAATGATGTTGTAATATCAAACCCCTCTCTTAATGGAAATATCTTAAAATTTGAATATCGCACCGAAAAACCAATACCATTAGCAACGCCAGAATTATCAGAGCCGCAGCAGTAGAGAAATGAAAGAAATAATCAAGGAGGGGGTATGGAAGAAATTTTTATAAAGAATATAGGGGGATGGACTTATATTATAAATCCAGAAAGTAATATAAACAAACAGGATATAACTGGTAAATATCTTTGGTTTTGCAAAAACAAGAAAACGCTTATTTCTTTGGCAAAAGATATACTTAAAAAATATGGCTTACTTTGTGCCAAAGTCCCGTCAGCAGACATTCCATTGAATACTGATTTTGTATTATGCGTTTATGATACAGAACCTAAATTAAAAACTGAATTAGCAAAATATTCAGATGACACGATAAAATATAGATATTGGAAAAGTGATGCTGATACAAGAAGGGGAATTTATTCAAAAAAGCAGAGGGAGGGGAAATGAAAATAATTTGGGAAGTTGGAGATACCGTACTACACAAGAGCAGTTATCAATCAATGATAATTGTTGCCATTAACGGAAAGTCTGTTAAATGTAGATGCTATAATGAACAGACGGGGAAGTATTCTGTAGAAGAATTTTTCTCATTTGAATTAACAACATAATAAAAGGAGGGGTGAAATGCCTAAAATGGTTTGTGTTAAATGCGAAGTAGAATTGAAAGTAGAACACAGTGGAACAAAAGTGGTAGAATTATTTCAAAGAAATACTATGCCTTACAAAGTTTGGAGTGCAGACAAATGGAAATGTCCAAAATGTGGGATAGAGATAATTGCAGGTTGGGGGGCAAGACCCCTAATGGAACATTACGAGGGAGATATACAAGCGTATATTGAAAAATTGAAAATGGCAGGACAAGAAATTGTTTATGACAAGGAGGTATAGGTGGCTTGCAAGCTAAAAAATATATGTGGCATTTTTAATCGTGGTCTTTGTATAACCACTAATTTTAACTGCCAGATATATCCAGAATTGTATAAATCATATGAAGCGGAGGAGGTTAGGCGTAATGGAATACGGATTAATAATGGCACAGAGGCAGAGAGAGCCGGAAGCGAGCTTGTCGGAGTTGAGGAATCTGCATAAGCTGTTTTGTGGGGATTGCAAAATCAATGTATATCCTGAAATACAATTTTGTTATGGCAAACCGGTTGATATATGCCCGGAATGTAGTGGCACGGATTTGGGGGATGCGAAATGAATACACCCAATATTTCGGGCCCGGAACAGTTGCCTGGATTGGAGAGGATTAAATGAACATAGACAAGTATCTGTATTGTCAGACTGGATGGGGGAAGTTATGAAAATTACTAAAGATAGGAGGGTAGATGAAAAGAGTAGAGTTTAGATTGTCAATGCCAAATTGTGGTTCGTGGAATGGTAGATGGTCTGGAGAAGGTAGAGATTATTTGAAGTTTAAAACTATTTCAAATAAACAAGTAACCCTTCTCGGTCTTGAAAAAAGTGATACCAATTCTTGGCATTATTCTTGGAGTGATGGCTGGGGTGCTAATATTTCCGTAAGGATAATGGAAAAGGGAGAAAAGCGAAAGAAGTCTGCAGGATTTTCTGGTTATGATTGGATGGTAGATGACATTTTATGCTATGGCAAAATACGACAGAGATAGGAGGGATAATGGATAAACCAGAGAAGAAAGAGTATATATGTTTAGAAAATATGGAAGGTAGACACAATATAGATGGCTACAATCAAGCCTGTGCTGAATGGGAAAAGTATCACAAGCAAGAAATGGACAGGGTTAAAAGTGAGTTGCCAAGTGAAATAGAGATTTATGAGATTATTAGAGAAAAATGCGCACCGAAAGGATTGCCTCTGCGAATGGGAATTTACATATCAAATTTAATATCAAAACTATTAGAGGGTGTTAAAAGGAGAAAAAAGATTTTCGCTTGTGAATTAGGAAAAAATCATTGTGTATCTGGTTTGAATCCCTGTGAAGATGAATGTGTTGAAAATGGGTATTGTAAACATTATAAACCCGAATGGAGGGATAATGAAAGTATTTAAACAGGGGAATTGGGGAGATACAAAGGTATGCCCTATTTGTAAAACTGCTGAAGAGGGCGAAGTGGTTCTTGTCGGAATAGACGGAACAGAAGAAGAAAACATTGTTCAAGCAAAACAAGTCCACTTGAAGTGTCTTAAATTAAGCTTTTCCGAAGAACACGGATTTATTTATATGAAAACAAGGAGGGATAAGTGAGAGATAGTTCAATATTCATCATATCGTTATTTTTGTTTACTTGTTTTATATCAGCGATTTCTATTGGTGCTGGTTGTGCCAGACGAGATATAATGGCAAAGCAATCGGGAACATATCAGGCGGTATTGCAAATCCCAACAAGTCGCTGGTATTTTGCATTCCGTATGAAGCAGAAACTTGACAGGTGGTTTGCCGGGACCGGGTATGATACGGAAATCTTGTTAGCGCAGATATGCCTTGAAACAGGATATGGCACATCCCGGATGTATAAAGATGACCATAATCCATTTGCTATCAAAAATAATGGGGAATACCGCAAATACTGCAATAACGACCATTGCTTCGCTGATTTTTACTTCATAATGGGTAAATACCCGAAAGCGGTTGAATGCCTTAAAAATGGCAATATTGAGGGGTACCTGGCGGAATTAGAAGCAGGTGGCTGGGCTGAGGATAAAAATTACACGAAATTGGTTATGGATAGGTATAAATTTATTGTGGGGAGGTAGAAAAATGAACAGACACGAGGCGGAAGAACTTGTGGTTAGAGATAAATGTGATGGTTGCCCGGTATTCCCGGGTTGCAAATATGCCAATACATTTAATGGTTGTGATGATTTTAACAAACTGGTTGATGAAACCCTGGAGGATGAAAAAAAACAAAACTTACAATTTCTGATTTAGCCAAAGGATTGAAAAAACATTTTAAGGGGAGGCGGTTGTGAAAACAAAATTTTGTGAATGGCACAATGAAAATGAGATTGACGGTGATGGTATTAACGATACTTGGGTTTGTGAATGTGGGTTTGCTTTTACTTTTTCCGAAGGTAATCCAGAAAAAAATGGTTTTAAATTTTGCCCAGCTTGTGGGAGAAGGATGAAAACAAGAAAAGGAGCCGCAGATGAATAAAGAGAAATTAGAACAGGAAATTAAAGATGTTCTTATTTATTATGATGAATCCTGTGATAATGACCGGCTCCAATATCTTGCCAAGTTTCTGGAGGATTGATGAGAATAAAATATAGTGAGTTAGATTTAGTAAAAATGTCCACCAATAAATTTAGGTCTATATTGAAGGGGTTGGCTGGTGGCAACTTTCACTCATTCCGTCTTTTTATGGGTTTAAGGAAAGCAACTTATTACAAATATTGGATAGATCGTCCGGGGAGAGATTTAGTTATAGAATATTTGTTGGAGGATTAATAAGCTATGAAAGTTAATCAGATTGTGTGTGGCGATAACTAATGTATAAAATAGAAGATATAGTGAATAAAGTTCATTGTGCTGACTGCCTTAAATTTATGAAGAAGATGCCGGATAAAAGCGTAGATTTGGTTCTAACTGATCCAGATTATAATGCTAAAGATATTGGGACTAATCATAGAAGGTATTCTCAGGGGAAACAATTATCAGTTCCTAATTATAAAAAATTCTGTAAAAAATGGTTTAACGAAGCCAATAGAATAGGAAAAACTGTTGTATTTACTCCGGGAATAGCAAATACTCATAATTATCCTCAGCCAGATTGGCAAATATGTTGGCACAAGCCGGCATCAGTCAGTTTTAACAGGATGGGCGGTTTTAATGTTTGGGAACCCATTTTTAAATATAGTAAAGTTTCTGAAAGGATAGGACAAGATTATATATTAAGGAATACTTTGAACTTTAAAAAAGGACCTGAAAAAGACCATCCCTGCCCTAAAGTTTTATCTCTATGGCTATGGATTATAATACACTTTTCTAAAAAGGGGGATATTGTTTGCGACCCTTTTCTTGGTTCTGGAACTACAGCAGTCGCCTGCAAAGAATTAGGCAGACACTTTATAGGGATAGATATTGTTGAAAAATATTGTGATATAGCAAGGCAACGATTAAATCAGGAAATATTACCAGTAGAAATATCAGAGAAAACAAGTAAATCAGATTGCGGAACGCTGTTTTAAGGAGGTGCTGTGGGCATATATATACTAATATTTATTGTTGGTGTTGTTTGTGGATGTTTGGCTGTAAAAATATCAAAATAATAGGGGGTGATGTGTAAATGGATGAGACAGAAATAGCAATAGAAGAAGCAATCCGTGATTTAAGATTACTTGATTTAGTATTAGCCAAAGAAATATTGATAACATCTGAAAGAATTAAATCATTTGCATGCGATGGAGAAACAGTAGAAGCAACTACAACACCTGGGAGCGGTATACGGTATGAACTTCTTGAAATGAAACGAATACTAAAAGAGATACGGGCAAATCTTGGGTATGTTGAGAACCAGTGGAAAAAAACAAAATAAGGGGGGTGATAAATAGAATGCCAAAAGGAGTACCGAAAAGAGATGGCTCTGGGAAAGGTCGCAGAGCCAATAGGGGGCGTGGGGGTTGCACAACAACACAAACCCGTGGAAAAGGAAGAAAAGGGGGGTAATTGCCTATGAAATAAAAGGTTAATTATTATGTAGTTGTTGAGGCGGTGTCTTTGGGGGCATCGCCTTTTTTATATTTCTGCCCTTATGTCAAATCCCCAGTTCCTTAAGGTATCGCTGTTTTTATGTCTCAATTTTGCTTTTACAAAAACTCCGCCAATATTAGAGGGACCGAAACCTTGCTTTTCTTCCCATTGTGCTATTTCTTCACTATCAATATTTTCTATTGTAAGATTTTTTTTATAGGTTCCCGTTTGCACTGCCCTTACATTTCTCACATCTAATGTATTCTTTTTCGGTCCAATGATAGGTTTTATGAATAATGCTCTGGTAGCAATACAATAATGTTTATGAGCATAAAACAGTATATCATATTGCCAGCCGGCTTCCCGGTATCGTGATATATCTATCATTCCCTTTGTAACAGGAGAATTACCGCCTAATCCGTGATGAACATAAATAACTAAATCACCTTTCTTGCTTTGTTTGGGGTTGCGGTCCGGATAAAATTGATAAACCACATAATACATATATCCACCATACTTGATATGGCTTCCTGTTTTAGTATTTATGCGTTCTATTAATCTCATGGTGGGGTTTGTAGAATATCTTTTGGCTAATTGCCATTCGTGGTTGCCATCGCCAAGAACATCAATTAAATGAGCATAAGGACTTAACAAATCAGCAGTATCTTTAATTATTAGGTCCATAGTATTAGTTGTGCCTGCATACTTTTTATTTAGGATATTAGGGGCGTATCGTGGGTCTTTATAAAAAATAACATCAAAAATATCACCAGTTCCGATGATCCGGGCATTGCGTTTTTTAGCTTCCTCTAAATCTTTAATAATATGGTTTGTGTCTGATAATGCACTTCCTCTATGTAAATCACCGAATCCGAATAGTGTTAAATTTTTACCATGAACATTAAAATCCAAAATTTTCATTCAGATTTAGCCTCCTTTTTCTTGTAAGATTTTCTTACATTCTCCTGTTTTTTCGGATGCAGAAACCCGTTGTGTTTCATGGCCCATTCCATTTTTTTTGATTCTTCGCTACTTACTAACATTGTCTTCCATATCCTCCTTCATTGCTAAAAATATATCTCCTAATGTATTAAGTGAATCAGACGCCTCTTCCAGTTTGATTTTGTCCTGTCTTAAATGGTTCTCAAGTTCTTTGAGGTAAAATTCTATTTTTTTAAACCGGTGTTCAGTTTCTTCGTTCATTTATTCAAAATGAGGCATATCCCATTTTATCATAGGTTTTCCGCCTAATTTCCCCCAATATTTATGCCATTTTTTATATAATTTTTTATCATAAATCAGCGTTCCTTTTGCTCCAACAAAATAAATATCCATTGCCTTGCCTGATTGATGCCTGCTCGGATTATTTACTCCGTTACACTTGCTTTTTCCAGTAAGAAACATAAAATACTGTCCCATGTCAGACCGCTTAACATAGTCTATAATGGGAGAATCCCCAGCGTCAATCATTTCTTGTAATAGAAAAACTATTTTTTTTGAAAATTCAGTTCTTTTCACAATACCGCCCTCCATACCATAAATTGTAGTATATTATAATATGCTATGTAAGCAAACATACAGACCAGTATGAACATAGCGATAAAAAGTAATGTGTCTATTTTCATCTCACATTCACGCTAAAAATATATAATACAATTAGACAGAACATTAACACTTGCCAAAAATTATATTTCATTATCATAATATTTCTCCTGCGGGTTGGAATAAATTTTCCCTCTTATATTATATTATTTTCAAAAAATTATTACCCCAACCCGCAGAATTTTATGCCTTTTTTATTAATTTAACAATCTCATCAAGAACAAAATTGACAGCATTTTCTACCTTGACAAATTCTTTTGCTTTCTTAATAAGATATTTCCGTTGCTTTTCCAGTTCCTCAATAGCTCTTGATTTAGCACTCGTCCAAATTACTTTCCAAAGTCTTCTAAGCATAATTCTACCTCCGTCTATTATTATTTTTGTTACCAGCAGTTCAAATAGCCACTTTTTGTATTTATTTACATTTACTTTTAGTTTCATTGTTTACCATTCTTTTCTTTATAATACATCGTCTTATAATTCTTTTTATCTCGTAAATAGCGAAACATCATTTTTAACAATAATCCAATAGTGAAAATTAAGCATAATACTATTGAAGCCATTGCTCCTATTACTGCTTTTAAAAGCCCCGTATCGTTTATAATGGCAGTGTCCCGACCCGAGGTTACTTCTGTTTTATGGCTTCGGTCATATCCCACTGCTTTAACCTCTGCCTTGACCTGTGCCTGCACTGTTGCTTTTAAGTTTGCTTTAATTTTAACTTGATTGTTTTTTATAACACCCATTTCAGCATTAATATCAGAAAACTTTTTGTTGATACTATCTTTTTGTTGTATAACTTCTTTTTTTGTGCTTAATCCAAATAGGGAACCCAATAAATTAGCAGAATAGCAATTAACAGATAACAAAAATAAACAAAACAATATAACCGCTATTTTTTTAATGTCCATACTCACCTCCGCTTTTTACCTCTATTTTAGGACTAATTTGAAATTTTGTTTTAGTCCCAACAATTACTCCATATTGGCTACCTAACCCCTCTGAAACAATTCCCATTATAAAAGCAAACTCTTTCATAATCCGTCTCTCTAATTTCTTAGTTACTTTTTTCATTTCCCCCTCCGCTTTTTATTTGTGTTAAATTCCATTCCCAAACAAAGTATTAATTCATTTTCCATATAAGTTATTCTATCATTCAGTAAATTGGTTTTCTTTTCTATTCTGTCTAATGTCTTATCTATCGGCTCTTCACAGTAGCACCATTTTGAAATCAAATCTAATTTTTCTTTTAATTCATTTGCGGGCTTCGCTATCATAAACATCTCGTTTGATTTTATTTCTCTGTTTGTGTCTATATGGCTTGTTACTTTTTTGAGCTTTTTATATGCCTTTTCAACCAAATAACGGCCAGTATGTAATTTCTGATAATCCGATTTTGTAATTAAATAATAGGTTTCGGCTTGTAAATAACCACCTAATAAGAATAAACACAATAGCAATATACTAATCTTTTTCATTTCCCCCTCCGCTTTTTATTTATTTATATAATATGTATACAGGTTTCAACATAATGTTTTGTCATTTCCCCCTCCTCCCTAAAAATGTTTCCGATAAAACTTCTCAATCACTTTCTCTAATAATTTTATATCAAATTCCCCGCCTTCGCCTGTTTCCGTTTGTATCCAGATAGTATTTTTAGAACTTGTAATGTTTTTGTTAGGACGATACAGTATAAATTTGCCAATTTCAACAACCGGTATATCCTTCCTTAAAGTTTTTGTGATTTTATTACATAATCTACAATATTTATTTGTATCTTTATATTTTTTATTAAGAGATTTACACATTCCTGAATTTTTTTTGAAAGAACATTTTCGCCCATTAATACAATTAGCAAGAGCCTCTTTTATTTTAATTTCTGGTTTTAATTTTAGCATTATTTTACCCCAGTTTTTGCATACTCGTCTGTAATGATTTGAATACGGCCTGAATATTTTTCCACTAATATCACAAAAATCATAATCATAATAATCATTACGACCATAATGTTTACAATTTCTGCATCGTCTTTTTGCCATAACCCCTCCATTTTTGCAGTTTCAATCAATTTCCACAAACAAATCTACATTCTTCATATCAACCGATTCTTCTACCTGACAATAATCCCATTGATGAGATTCGTATGGTTGATGCTTGCCGGCACATCCGGATAAAAATAGTAAACATAGTAATAATACAGTTTTGTTTATCACATTACCCCCATTTTGCTATTATTCCCGAAATCAACCCTGCAATAGAAAAAATTAAAAGTGTATATTTCCAATGCCCTGTTAAATGTTTATCTATTTCTTTGGCATTACTTTTTATTTTCAATTCCTGCTTTTCTGTTTCAATAATATATTTATCTTGCTTGTCTGATATTGTTTTTATTGAAACATCTATTGTATTCAACCGATAAATGATAGTATCAAATTTAGTTGGTTTGCCATTTGCCATTTGTTACTCCTTAATCGTAGTAATATTTCTTTTGCTTCTTTGGTTTTGGCTCTTTGGGTTTTTCGGGTTTTATTCCTATACCGAAAATACCTTTGACTAATTTTTTGGGTGTTCTATATGGTATCCCTTGCATTAAAAGCATAACCTCAATTGTTTCATCTATAAATGCTATGAATCGCTTTTTCCTTTTTTCTGGTATTTTTTCTGTTATTGAAGCAATTCCATTTGATAGAGCATTAGCCAAAGTATTTGAAGCACTTAATACAGGAATACTTATATCATACCCAGTAAAAGTCCCTTTTTTTACTTTACTAACAACAGAACGCTCTAAGTCCCGTATAAAATAAAAATAAGAAGAGGCACTGTCTAAAATTGCTTCACCATATTTTCCTGCTATACCCTGTTCTTTCTTTTTCTTTTTTCTATATATTTTGTCTCTTAATTCATCGATTAGCATTACTCCGCCAGTATTGACTACAAACAAATAAAATAAAACCTTAAGCAATTTGCCATAAGTTTGTGGGTCGTTTTTGTCTTCTGCAGCCCGCCAAGTTCTACGGATAAGATTTAATGCTTGATTGGTAAAACTGGTAAATTGGGTTGACAGTTGTTCAATTGAACTACCTCTTGAAAGAGATGACCGATGTTCCGGTGAAAACATTGGTTGGGTTCGTTCTGTAACCCAATCGGCAAATTTGTAAGCCAATTTCATTTTATCTTCTGGAGTTAAATCTTGAATATCTGTTTCTTTTATATCAAGTGCCTTTTTAACTTCATTAGATAATTTACCAGTTTTCAATTCGTCTAATACTTGCAATACTGCTCCCTGCATACCTGGGATAACTGCTCCTTTATCAAATAATTTTACTCCACCCATTAACTTTTCAGGGATGCTTGTCTTGCCTTTAAATAATCTTCTTTCTGCACCAGTTTTAAATATATCTGCTACATCTCTACTATATCCACCTTCTACTCTTTCTAAATATTCGGGAGAATATAATTTATGCCTTTCAGATGTTTCCAGAGGACTTACAGTATAATCCATAAATCCCTGCATCATATATTGTGATTTTACATACACATTATAAAGCGGATAAGATATTATTTGTTTTGGAATAGCAAAAGATATACTCAAAATAGCAGTAGAAATTTTATTTTTGAGTTTTAATGCTAATTCCTCAACAGTAGAATAACTGTTGTAATCTCCAGCTATATCTCTTAACCCCTTTTCTATTTCTACCCAAGTTTGTCTGCCATAACGATTAAATAATTCTGTTCTAAAATCTCTGTTATAAAGAAGTTTTGAGGCATTACTTAACGGCAATTCAAGCCCGATATAAGCAGAAGCATTTAATACACTTCTATTAACATCATAGGCGATATTGTTTAGATATATGGGTAATTGAACTCTTAACCTTTTTTCAAGCATACCCTTTTCTATACCTACCCGTGTCCATTTTCCCTTAAACCTTTCCAGTGCTGATTCCTTTTCTATATCAAGTCCCCTACCTGTTGGCATTGTATTTTTAGGATAATAATTCTTTTCTTTCGGCATAGGATAACCATTTTTTTCATAGAAAACTTTATTCATTGCTTCCCATTGGTTATCAAAAAGATTTTGTATTGGTTGTCCTGAAAATTCTCTTTCGGCAGCCGTTAAACTGTTAAGTATCTCATTTAATTCTGTCTCTGTTGTTTTGTAAACTCTGTTAGGGGTGGGGCTCATTTTGAACCCAAACCCACCCTCTAAAATTGCTTTTGTATTATCTGCATTAAGCGAATGCCTATATAATGCCATTCTTTCGCCTTTAGTTAAATTGAATTTTCCTGTTTGAACTTTTTCGTTTTGCCAATCTGCTATGTCTTTAATTTTGTTTTTTTTCATAAAGTTTTCTATATCAAGGTCTTTGTGAAATTGACTATACACTTCTTGTCGCCGTGCTATTTGTTTTATTATCCCTTCTTTAGGTGCTTGATAAAAAACTTTATCCATTATGCTATTCGCACCTGCTAAACTTTCAACAATAAGGTCATAATGGTCGTGACGTATGCCAAAGGTGTCTACTATAAGTCTTCCTACATTTTTGAATTTACCTATTTTTGAACTTTGCGATTGGACAATATCATTTTTTATTTTTTTGGGAGGCCTCATTTCTTTAATACTATCAGCAAGAACTTGTTGTGCCCTACGCTTTTCCCTGCCAACCTTTATCTGGTTTTTTACTTTGTTTAAATGGGTATAGTGCATTACACTATGATATATTGTTTCCAATTCATCAATAGTTATATGATTCAGATTTCTTTTATCAAGACGAGATAACCGCTCTAACATATAATCTGGCATTTCAGCATCAGGATTAGTATTTAAAAATTCTCTTGTTCTGGCAAGTTTTAACATTGAAGGTTTCTGTCTTTTAACCAAATTTATATTTTTTAATAAATCTTTTATCGGCTCTGCTTCTTGTGGAGACATTTCTGTAGTATCAATTCCTTTCATTTTATCTACCATTTTTCTTATTCTTGCTTTCTGTTCTTCCCTGATTTTCATTCTCGCTTCTATTTCTTCAATATGTGCCCTATGCAATACTACGCCTTCCTTTTTACCTAAACTAAACGCCCTTTTTGAAGCAACTTGTTCTCTTTGTAATAATCTTTTAAGGGCTTTATCTTCTCTTATCAATTTACTAATTGTAACCTGTCCTGTTATTTTACGAATAAAAAGTTTCACTTCTTTAGTGGGTATCTTTATAGGTTCAACAAGTTTTATTTCTTTTTTAAGTTCTGGTGCTTTCACTTCCGGCTTAACTTCTGCTACTCCTTTTGTGGCATAAACAAGTTCCTTGGGTTTAACTTTTTGTTTAGCAACATCTTCAATCGCATTTTTAATTTTACTTACAACAGATTTTTTTAAGTTATCATCAAATTCTTTATTTTTTGGAACGAGTTGTTTCCCTAAAATTTTTGCTTGTTTTGCATAATATTTTTTTGATTCTGTCTTTATAAGGTTTCTTTTTAATTCGTTAAAAAATAATTTAGTTAGAATATTTTTTTCTTTTAAGCCGAATGTTTGCAAAAATGTTCTTATTTGTGCGGTTTCTTCATCCAAATCCATTTCTCTATATTTATGTAAAATTTGTTCCCTATTCTTTATAAAATCTTCTGGTTTAACAAACAGGGTATCATAAAAACCTTCTAATACATCAGGGTTTGTAGCCCCAGATATTTCTTTTTCACTTACCCCGCCCCAGCCCTTAACGCCTATTTTATTTATAATTTTTTTCATAAAATCCATATAATCATTTTTTGATTGTTCTAATCGGGTTATATCAATTTTAGCTTCAAACTCTTTAGACACTTCCTTAACTGGCTCTTTCTTGGCTAATTCAGGGACTTCTTTATATCCCTTCAAATGATTATAATAATCAAAAGCTGTTTTACTTATATCTATAGAAATTTCATCATCAAGTATAAGAGAATACAAATCTTTTCTTTTTCCTTTTTCTATCGGAACATTTTTACGATATTCGGCTTTAATCCCTGTATTTACAGCATTTTCTATTATTTCCTTTTCAGTAGTAATTTTTCCTTCATAAGTAAATTTTGTATTAAGTGTTTTTAATGCCTTACCTCTTTTCATTGGGCTATCTTGTAAAAATGTTTTAACCCCTGCTGTGGGCTTCACAGTTTCAATTTTAGCCACTTTCGGGGCTTCTTTGACCATTCCTACTGTTGGGGCGGGTTTTGTTACTTCTGGGGCTATTTTAAGCAATTTATCAGCAGATGCTTTTGCTTCCGTTGTCATTTTATTTATTGATGCCCTAATACCAGTATTTACTAAATCTATGGTTCTTTGTATTTCGTTAGCCGTGGCAGTGGGGTTGGGGAATTGTGCTGTGGGCGTAGCAGGAATTTGTTTAGCATATTGAGCCAAGTCATCTATTTGGTCAAAAATAGTTTTTACTTGAATTTCAGATATTTGCGGTGCTTTTGATATGGATTGCCACTTGCCTAAAATTCGTTCTACTTTTTGAGCGGCTATTTGTGTCTTGAACTGTGGAATAGTTTTGCCTAATTCTTTTTTGAAAACCTTACCAATAACTTCCATTTTTTGTTGATGTGTCAAGCCTTTTCTGCTTAACCGCTCCATTTGTTTTGATAATCTACGGGCTTGAAATTTATCTAATTTCCATAATACTTTGTTTATATCAGCAAAAACCTTGTTCCCGGACTTCTGGGCTACCCTTGCTATACCCCGAGCAATTACAGGTGAAGCATACCATATAGCACCATAAGCTGCCCAAAATTCTGGCGTTGTAACTCCTCCTGCAAAGTCTCCTATTGTTTTCCCCGCTGCCTCGGGTGCTACTTTCATAAAATGATACCAAGTAGATTGCCGCTGCTTGGGGTCTAATTTGTTAAGCATTGCTTGATAAGGTTTAGATTCTCCAATCAGTTTGCCTATTTCTCCCCAACCCTGTTCAGATAATTTGTGGGGTATATGCAATGCTGACCAAACTTTTTTTACATTTTCCATACCTAAAAGTTTATCTTTTAATGGCTCTGCTTCCCATTCCCTTGTAACTCCTGTTTGTTGCTGTCCTATATAATCTGTGGGTGTGGTTATTCCTATTGGCTCAAACCCTTTTTCTACATCAGGTGTAGATTTGTCAATTATTTCTTGCCCCACGACTTCGGGTTGTTTATTATATATCCTGTCTCCCATTGTCTGCCCTGGGGATTTTTCTGCTTCGGCTTCTAATTCTACCTGTTGTTGTTGTATCTGGGAGGTTAAGTCTGTAGAAATTTCAGGCGTATCAAAAGTAACCTGATTTTTATAGTCCGGGTATTTGTTTATCACTTTCTCAGCCAACACTTTATCATCAATATCGGCATAATCAGGATATTTAGCTTTAATTTTTTTAGCGAAATCAATATAGTTTATCGGCATTTTATAATCCTAAATTTAATGGGTCTGCATTAGGTTTTTCTAATAATCCCTTACCCCTTCGCATTAAGCGTAAATCTTTTCTTGTTTTTTTCAAACCTTCCCTATCTGTTTCAAATGCTGTCCTGAAAGTAGTCAGATTGGCTATATCTTTTTCTATTGCAGTTTGTATATTTGGTGATATTTTACTCCATAAAGACGGCATTTGTTTTCTCATTATGCCAATTCCCGTCCAACGACTTTCTCTCTGTTTTTTTAACCTTGATACATCTTCTATTTTTGTAATTCCATATTTAGAATATTTGGACGAAAAAGAGGTTTCAGCGGTTTTGAGCTTTTTATCGCTTTCGGATGCTCTTCTCAATAAATCTGTTTCATCGTCTTTTAACATTTTATACTGATTTCTTTTTGCTTTTAATTCTTGTTCTCTTTTTAGGCGGTCGGCTGTTTTTGTCTTTCTTTCTTCGGCAGATTTTTCAAGTTCTGTGGGTTTTCGGTCTTTTTTAAATACTGATTTTAACAATGATAATCTTTGTGATTGACCTGATTCCATTCCCCTTATTGCCCCAGCCTGTGTTTCACCCAATAAATTAGATAATGCGCCTAAAAGTATATCTGATTTTCTACCCATATTATCTCCTATATTCATCTAACAATTTTTTTAAACTATCCATATCAAATTGTCCTGTATAACGAGAGGCAACCCCTCCTGAACCAATTAGCGCTCCTTTCAAAAATGGTTTTTCACCCATAAGTTTAGGCATTGCTAACCCAGCAAGTCCACCAGTTAGCATACTTGCACCCTTATCCAACAAACTTGTTAGTAATTGTTTTCTTTGTAATTTTTTAGCTTGTTTTGTTCGTAAACTTTCTAATTTTTCTACAAATTCTTGCCTTTTTATTCTTTCAGACTTAGTGAAATCCCTTTGTTTTGCTGCTTCAACCGACTGGAATCCTCTGGTTTTTTCAGCTGCGGATTCTTGGGCTTCAAGTCCTGTCTGTATTTCACCTAACCTGCCCCTTTCTCCCAATATTTCAGACATTGCACCAGTTTCTAATCCTTCAAATTGTGGGGTAGCAGTTCCAGATCGCAAACCGCCTGTTTTTATCAAGGTTTTTGTCAATGCTTTTTTTCTTTCAGGTAATTTAGTTCCATAAATCAATTTTCTTAAAGATGCTATTCTTTCCTCAAACCCTCTGCGTAATGCCATAATTACCTCCGCTCTTCCAGTTTATTTATTCGCTGTTCCAAAGCCAGTATTTTTTGCTTGTCAATTTCTCGCTCTTTTATCAGTTCCTGCATCTCTATTATTATACTGCCCTGCACATCTACAATATTTGTGCCGTCGTGATTAATTACAGTATATGTAGTTTCTATAACTTCATATTCAGTAGTTCCTTCAATTAGTTTTTCTGTTCGTTTTATTTTTGTTTCAATACCGCCCTTGCTAAAACCCCTTCCGTGTGTTGAGTGGTCTTCTAATTTGAAGCCCTTAATCGTGCTTAGGGCTTCTTCTTTTGAAATATCTTTATAACTGTGAGTAGTGAAACTTGAAGCGTGCATCTCTGCAAAATAATCAGAAGCTGTCCCTACTGTGCAATTTGTAGTATCAGCCATTAAATTCCCTGTTAATGTTAATGTTGAAATTTCAACGCCGGAAGTAGCAATTCTTAAAGCAGGTCGCCACGCAGAACCATAATAAGTCCGTAATTCTATAACTTTATCACCACTTATAATCAAAGTAGATGGTGAAGCGGCTTTAAGATGTATTTCATTGAGCCCGAATGAAATTTTACTTCGAGACGGGACAGAAAGATGTTGCACTGTTAGCAATTTTGTAGATGTAACCTCACCGCTAAAAGTAGCAGATGAAAAAATAGTGCTACTTGAAAATGTTATTACATCGTCTATTGTTTGGTCTGTTGCAGTTGTTACAAAATAATCGTAATTATATCCGTCAAGCAATTCGCTATCCTCTGCCTTACCATTCAGTTGTAAATAAGTCGCTGTGGCTGAGGATTTGCTTAATAGTGTCCCTGTTGAAGTTTCAAGGGTTGCCAAGTCAGTGCGGAGTGTTCCTGTGTCCAATTTCACTTGGTCAAGGTCGGTTCTTATTGCCGCTGTTGATAAATCAAGTTCTAATATATCTGCGTGTAATGTTCCTGTATCCTGACCTA
>Ga0075125_10000372_pt1 | contig 20108 bp, 26 predicted proteins | sample AntAceMetag02UKN_FD_69810 | JGI IMG/M metagenome (GOLD analysis project Ga0075125, IMG submission 69810) | Saline lake microbial communities from Ace Lake, Antarctica - Antarctic Ace Lake Metagenome 02UKN | ecosystem: Environmental > Aquatic > Non-marine Saline and Alkaline > Saline | place... | reverse complement strand
TCTACGTCCTCCACCTTGGTTACTCTAACGATGGCACCTGTGCTCCTGTGCTTGTACTTGTTGCCACTGGCTACTGTGCTCATCTGTCTCTCCTCCTTACGTCTGAGTAACGACCCGCTTATTGCATCTTGCTAACCGGCACGCTGGTTTCCTTGCCAGTGTCTATGCCTACAAACTTCTCATATACCCAGCCCCAAGCTGCTACGCCCGCGCCCGGTATACGTTTGCCCCGACCGTGATCTCCTCCTCCCCTTCACCAATCTACTTATCCTTTTCTGCGGATTCCTTGCTAAGCTGCGTAACGAAGCTAGCTTCCCGCACCGCCTGCTTATGTTCCTCCTCTTCGATCCGCTTCTCCAGGGCAACGGCTTCCTTCACAAGCTGCGTAACGATGCTATCTTTTCGCACCGCCTGCTTGTGTTCCTCCTCTTCTTGTATGTTCTTGCTGTTATTCATTTCTGCGCCTCCTTCTCCTTATACCTGCCTGCTTGCTTGTAGACGGCTGCACCATTAAGCCGGGCCTCCAGATCAGCAACACGGTTAGCCCATTCCTGCCTCTGCTCCGAACTGGACGTGAACTCATCGCGCCGCATTTCTCCGCTCAGTGGAATTGTCTGTTCTGTCTTCGCCATCCGTCTCGCCTCCTCTTACTTCCGTTGGCTAAAAGTCCCCTCTATCGGTGCCCGTAATTCTCGGCTGTATTGATCCTGGAATGTCACTCTATAGTATTCGCCCTTCCCCGCCTCGTAGTGAAGCGTCACCTGCACCTTGCCCTGCTTGCCTCCGGCTGATACGAACAGGCCAGATGCCTTGCTTGCTAATCGGTAAGCTTCTCCCCTGTCGCCTTCTATTACGCCCCGGAACTGTGTCATTCGGAACTCTCCTTCTCTTTGCTGCATTCTGCACATAGCCAAGGCCCATCATCGTCTTTGTGGCAAATTGCTATCGTCCCGCATTTCTCGCATTCGTGTAGCATATACATTGTACTTGCCATTCGGTACACCTCCTCTCATTCTCAGTATACCCCATCGTCACGATTATAAACCTTGCGTCACGATTCCGGGGCGGTCATTCGGTAAGCTCAATGTCAACCCCGCCGTCGAAACGCGGCACTACTACACCTTGACTTTGCGGTAGAATGTCAGACCAGTTTTGCTTGCCTCGCTCGTTGAGGTTGCCTCCACAGTGACATTCGGAATTGTTGCATAGTTTGTTGCGAATTGCACCAACGGCACTCTTCGGCAGCCACACCTCGCCGATGGTAGCATTCCACAGACCTTTCGCTCTGGCAACTGTGTTGTGGAAGTCATTTCGCACTGTGATCGTGACCTGCATTGTGTTGCCTCCCTTTCCTTATTCGGTACGCCGTCGTTGCCGTTTAGCCTTTGTTGCTTAACCGGAGCCGCTGCTATTGTCGTGGTCGTGGTTGTGGTTGTGTTGACTCTCAGCTCGCATACATATACTTCTCTGGGTTCTCGTGCTTGTCTACAACCTCCGGCCAGAAGATCGGGTGGCCGTCCTCCCACTGCACACGGACACTATTGGCTTCTGGGTGCTTTTTCTGGAATGCCCGGGCGTGTAGGCAAGCTCTCACCTTCTGGCCCGCCGTGAACCGCTTGTAATGGAATATGCAGCCCTTGTCACGAACTGCTTCGACATAGATTCCGATTGCCATTACACGGCCTCCTGTTGTCTGGCTTCCGTAAGTTGTAGAATCCTCCACCAGTCTTTGTGACAGTTGTATTCACAATCAGTCCCGTCTTCTTTCACTTCTTTGACTAGTAGCATTCGACTCCTAACCTTAATCACTTCTACGACTACACGGTTCGCTCTTATGTATTCGCTATCACCGTGGTCTGGGCGAAGCGTTACTCGATCGCCTACTTGCTCAGTCATTGCACAGTCTCCTTTTCTCATTCGGTACACGCATTCGGTACTCATTCGGTACACGCATTCGGTACTCATTCGGTACGCAACCGCTCATATTTTCATCAGTCTGCTCATTGCACACGCGATTTCCTTTTTTTTCACCTCAAGCTTGGCTCCGCATATTATGTCCGGCGGCTCAATTCCTCGCTAGCCGCCGCCGCGATCTGCTTGCCGATAGTTTCTAGCACCGCCGCTTGCTGCTGGACTGCTCGCAGCTGCTCGCCGGTCAACTGTGTGAGTTTGTCAACATTCTTCGTTGCCCATATCTGCAACCGGCCTACCTGCTCAAGCCGCTTTTCAAACTCGCTTTTTGCCCGCACAACCTCCTCTAACAACTGCTGTTCGTCGAAACCTAAACTTGTTTGCATCAACGCTTCTCCGAGTCCATACCCACCCTTGACCTTCTCCACGATAGCCTGCACCGTTGCTACTGACTTGCCCCGCGCCGCGCTGGTGGCCTCCTCCTGCGGATTCCCCACCACCCAAGCCTCTGGCAGATCATAATGACAAGCTTTGCATTGCTTGATACCCTCCCGGTTTATCTTATGACAACGCGGGCAACGCACCGGCGAGAGGTTTTGGCAGGGCAACTTGCTCAATTCCTGCAACGCAACTAATCCTATCTGCTTCGCAATATATGCTTGCCTTAGCTTCGCCCCGGCATTCTCTGTAAGATCAATTCTGTTTTGTACAAAGGCAACCGACTTGCCTGCATTTTGTGCAACCGCCGCCGCGCTGAGTTCGTATAAGTTGATCAATTCCGCGAAACCCGCGCCCTCCTCCCAGGGCATCATATCTTCCCGGTTAAGATTGTCCAGCAGGACATACTCGCTGGCCTCCCGATCGTCCAGGTCAACAACAACGGCAGGCAATTCTCGCAACCCTACCTGTAACGCAGCAAGCCGCCTTCTGTGTCCGGCAAGCAACTCATAATGCCCGTCTACGCGCCGGACTGTAACTTGTGTGATAAACCCCCGCGATCGTATGCTATCGGCAAGCTGCTCAATGCCCTCGTCGGCAAAGTATTGCCTTGGCTGGTCTTCACGTGGCTTGATTTGCGCTATGGGTATTGTCGTTATGCTGGTCATCGGCAGCCTCCTCTATGACAAACTTTGCGCCTTCACATTTGCTGCAACGCCTTCGCCGGTCGTCGGGATCGCGGCCGGTACCTTTGCAACGCGGGCACTTTACCTTTGTCGGGAATGCTTCGCGTCGAACCCAAGTTTTTTTCCAAATACGTGGTAACTCGCACTCCCGCTGCGAGTACACAAACTGCTGCTTGTTTACCACTTGCAGCTGTACTGGTTGCACCGGCACCCAGCCCCGTCCAGGCCAGTAGACGCGGCGAAGGTATAGACGATAGCCTCCCAGCCAGATAATAATAGCCAGGAAACTCATAACCGGCCCGAAGCCTGGTGCGTGGAATAGCTGCCCCAGAACGAGAGAAGGCCCCACTATAAGATAAACAGATACAAAGAACAGTCCGGAGAATACCACTACGCAACCGCCTATTGTTGACCAAAAACTCGCCGGTTCCTGCGGCAGGATCGCCAGAGTATCCTCGTCGTTGCTGTTACTTGTTGTTGCATTCTCTGGTGTCGTTTGTGGCTGGGTCTCCACCTCTATAACTCTTTGCCTTGGCTGTGGCCTCTCTGTCTCCGTTCCCACCTCCGGGGTCTCCTGCTGCACCGCCGCCTCGTTGCCTGTCAACCTGTCCGGTGGCACCCAGGACTCATTGCCGAATTCGTCAACTGCTAGTACCCTTTCCTGCTGCTTGCCGTTGGTTTCCTGCATTCTACTAACAGTTTGACCTTCTCTGCGTATAGCTAAAAACATTCCTGCATCTCCTTATAATCCGAGTACGAACTTAATGCTCTTGGCTATTACTCCGCTGCCGAATAGCTGCTTGCTGAATATCTTACCCAACTTTCTGTGAATAATTCGTCGAACAATCTTCTTTGGCCCTTTGCGATCGAGCATAGCTGTTTCCACCCACGGTTGCACATTGCCCTGCCACCGGGCAAGCTGGTATGCGTTATGCCGGACTTTTTTCCAGGTTCTTAGCCGCGTCATTGCTTTTGCGCCTCCTCCTACATAGTGTGTGCTATTGCTTTAACCAACGGCTTATTGCCACTGCGCAAGCCAGAATTGCCGCGCCAGTCAAGGGAATTAGTATCAACTTCGCTGGTACACTCATTATAGCGATCTTCTCGACTCATTCCTCATCGCTGCGTGATACTACCGGGCAAAGGCCCGAAGGCCTTTGCTCAGTGTTATCCTACTCTTCGCCCCAAAAACCTGCTTCAAAGCTATACACCACTTCCTCCGGTGCGAATGGTATACTCAACTCATTATGTTCATCAGCACACTTCTGTGCCGCCTCCCGCGTTGTGTGAAGGTGCCCGCAGGTTATTGGTGCTTCGTACTCCTTCGCGCCGTATGCCGGCGCTCCTGCTTGATATATTCTCATTAGTATCTCCTCTTCTTCATAGTACGACCGGGCAAGAGGCATAGGCCCCTCGCCCCGGCGTGCTATTGCTTTAGCCACCTACTGATCGCTACTGCGCAGGCCAGAATCGCCGCGCCAGTCAAGGGAATTAGCAGCGCTCGCTCGATTATCGGCAGGAAGTCCATTGCATTGCCTCCTTCTGTGTGCTATTGTATCAATTATATCATAGCGCGCGACAAAAGTCAAGTCTTTTGCCAAAATACTTTTAATTACTTTCCCCCCCCACACACCCCCCTCTACCTATAGTATACCCGCCTATTGCCTCCTTAACCCTAATTGATTCTTATGCTGAATTGACTATAACACCGATTTTTGCCAGAAAGCATTTTCCGCTGATAAACTTTTTAACCCTAGGGAATGCCTTGCTCCGGCCCCGCCTGCGATCTCGTTGCTTGTGTCACTTATCGCGATAACCGCCACTGTATAGCCACCTCCGTCTGCTACCGAGACGAAACCGAGACAATAATTAGATCTCGACGCGATCCGAGACAGACACTTATCCGCAATTCTGAGCACCGTAAAAAGCGATTTGGGGTTGACAATTCAGAGGTTACCATATATAATGGATGTTACATTATGGGTAAAGAAAGCGGAGCAAATGAGGTAATACGGCGGACATATCCACTGCGGGTGGTGCGGGCAGCGATGTGTTTGTATGCGATGGGGAGGGAAAAGAAGCTGCGGGATAACGATATAGAGGAAATGCTGGGGATAGAGACGACGGGGATAGTGAAGGTGTGGCGCGATCGTGGACGTGGGGGGAACTGGGAGGCGCAGCGGGCGTGGGTGGAAAGTGAAGTTGAGGAGGAGGAGGTGGCATTATTTGGGCTACCCGAGGAGATGATATTGCTGAGGGAGAATATAGAAATAGCGGGAATGTTACAAACGACGTGCAAGAAAGCATTAGAGGGTAAGGCAGTTGAGTTTATAAAAGGGGTAAAGCCCACCACGCGGAATATAATAGAGGGGATGCAGCGAGCGCATGTAATTATTACCAAGAGCGCGGCGCGGTTACGGGAACTGGAGGAAAGCATTGCGGACGAGCGACAGATCGAGAACGAGCGGGAGCGGCGGATATTGAGGCTGGTGCAACAGACGTTGGCGACAGGTAAGGTGGAGTTGACGCATAAGCAATTGGAGGCGTTGCGGAAGAAGTTTCCAGGGAAGCTGCTGGTAATAAGCGAGATTGTGCCGAGGGATATAGCAGCGGAGGTTTAAGAATTAGAATAAGCGGGTAGAATGGTTTTGTGATGATAACGACACCAACTAATGGAACTACAGCGACAACGGAGGCTTCGGGGTGCGAAGGCAGAAGAACGAACAAATAGCGATGACGCGGCAGGACTGGAAAGAAGTGCCGTGGTTGTTGGTGATGTTGTTGGGATGGGTTGGGTTACTATTTGGTGCTGTTATGGTGATCTACGGAATGGTTAATGGTAAATATAATACGTGAAGCAAAGCAGGAAGGAGGAACCGAAATGAAGTTAGTAGCAATGTTATTGGTCTTAGCTGTTTGTGCAATGCCTGTTTTCGCTGACAACATTTTTGCTGAGGTCGGCGATGCTGGTACTGCTGTCGCACAGGGTATGGAGCTGTCGTTGCTTGGTGGGACTATTGGCTGGGGAGCTGGTGCTTTTTGGCCGTTGTATGAGATCAAGTCAATTGAAACGACTATTGGCCCATTTATCGCGTTTGGCAATCAAGTGGCAGCAGGCGGTATAGGTGCTAAGTTTGCTGTTAAAATTCCTATGCTGGATAACTACGTTGACTTTGTAGCTGTTGGTGGAGCTTATCACGATAATAGCATCAGCCGTGAATTTTGGGTTGGCAAGACGATCCCGTTGAAGAAGTAGTTATGGGGTATAATAATGGGGAGGCTGCTGATCAAAAACAAACCCAAGCTATTAGTATGGGCTGAATTTTCTTACATTGGTGGTTTCCCCGTCATATTTGATTATGACTAATTTCGTCTCCGAAAAGTTTAGCTGGGAGATTCGGCAGGGCGACGCGCTGTCCGAGATGCGTAAGATACCGGATGGCACTATTGACCTGATTATGACTTCACCTCCTTACTGGGGCCTCCGCGACTATCAAGTTGACGGTCAGCTTGGCCTGGAGCCGCACCCGCAGGAGTATCTGGAGAAGTTGTGGGCTATCTTTGACGAGGTTAAGCGGGTGCTGAAGCCGACCGGCTGCTGCTTCGTGAATATGGGGGATACATACGGTAGCGGTGGCGAGAGGACAACGGGGCGCAACGACCACGGGACGGGATGCCCCTCGTCACGGCTAGACCCCCAGCAAGACGGTTTGCCGGACGGAACGCCCGTCCCTCGCGCTAAGATGCAAACAAGCAAAGCCGACTCTTGGCTCAAGCCGAAGAACTTGCTGCTGATACCTGCCAGATTCGCTATCGGGATGCAGGAGCGGGGCTGGTGGGTTCGCAATGATATTGTGTGGTGTCTGGGTGGTGGCACGACCGTCTACGCCAGAACTCAAAAGGGCGAAATGCCGATGATGGTCAAGGATATGGTTCGCCTTGACCCCAGCACGGTACAGTTGTGGAATGGCGAGAAGTGGACGCAGTGCTTGGGCTGGTCGGAGGCGGCTGCTATTGGCTATGAGCTGCGGTTAAGGAGCGGCGAGAGGATAACCTGTAGCCCGGGCCATAAGTGGCCCACACAACGAGGTGCGGTCCCGGCGCACGAACTAAGAGTGGGCGACACAATAAAGACAACTACTATTCCCGAACCGGAAACCCCGCGATGCCCAACCGCACTGGTAGACGAGGATATTGGCTGGTTTGTTGGGCTATACCTTGCTGAGGGCAGCCTTGGGCAGAACGGTAATTGCATTCAATTCTCCGGCAATGTGAACGAGGTGGACAGGCTCCGGCGCCTGCGCAATATCGCCGAGGCCTTTGACGGTTCGTGCCGAGCACATAATACCGGTGGCCAGTGTCAGACGATTAACATATTCAGCCCGCCTCTGCTGGGCATACTGCGCCAGTACATCAGCGGCAAAGGCGCAAAGTGCAAGCACCTCTCAATGGCCTGCTGGCAGAGGAGTAACGCCTTTCTGCTTTCAGTTCTCCAGGGCTACCTTGATGGCGATGGTCACTATGATAAATTGAATGATCGCTGGCGGCTTGGGTTCACACGCAACTATGCTCTGGAGCAAGACCTGCGGACACTGGGGGCGCGGTTGGGCATACGAGTGCGAATCAATCTCAGCACGGCCCAGTGTGCCGGCAAGACATACAAGGCGTTTCGTGGTGAAGTGCGTTTCGATATGTCCTCTCATCCTCACCATTGGTCGGTAAAGGACAATGGCGAGATCGTCAGTATCCAGAAAGCCAAGGGCCGGAAGTTCTTTGACATTGGCGTGGCGGATGAGCCGCACACATTCGCGCTGGCGTCTGGTGTATTGACACACAACTCAAAGCCCAACGCGATGCCGTCCTCAGTCAAAGACCGCTTCTCGTGTACGTGGGAACATATATTCTTCTTCACGAAGGCCGCGAGGTACTGGTTTGACCTGGACGCGGTGAGGGAGGCACACCAACAACCCGAATTGGGTTCGCGCGTTTCCGGCGAATGGGTTGCTGATACGGAATGGAATCACAACAGGACGGGGACACAAGGACACAACCCCCTCGGCAAGAACCCTGGCGACTGCTGGCGATTGCCAAAAGAAGAAGTAGAAGCAGCCCAGCAAGCTCTTCGCGACTATGGCCTGCGATATGGGTACTTTGAGCTTGCGCCTGGTGAACAGATGCCAGAAGCCGATGACGACCATTGGACAATACCGACCTGCCCGTTCCCCGAGGCGCACTTCGCCGTCTACCCGCCGGAGCTAATCCGCAAGCCCATCCGCGCTGGCTGCCCGCCGAAGGTCTGCGTGGAGTGCGGGAGGCCGTGGGAGCGGATTGTGGAGAAGACTGATATGCCAGACGCAAGCGCGAAGGGCAGTCACTTTGACCAAGGCAAGACGGCCGAACATCAGTTGAATAGAGCACAGAATGGGGACCGTTACCTGAACAAGACCATCGGCTGGCAACCGACCTGTACTTGCGGGGGAGAGACGCGCCCGGGTGTAACCTATGACCCATTCGCGGGAGCACACACAACCGGCGTGGTCTGCATTGAGGAGAACCGCGACTATATCGGCTCGGAAATCAGCGCCGACTATAACGAGATTGGCCGCAAGCGATTAGAGAAGGCCACGCGCAGCAAACAGCATAAACTGGAGTTGTGATTGTGATGCGCTTTCTATTAGTTAGTATCAAACTTTTGGTAAGACGGTTTCGTCCGATACCAGAGTTCTGCAAACACTGTGGACGGGATGTTCACGGCTTCATAGCCCCCGATTGTATCTGGGAGCAGATTGACCCGCACATTAGACGCGGCCACATTCTCTGCTATGACTGTTTTTGCGAATTGTCTGACAAGCTCGGTCTACCCAGTGTGTATAGGTTAGAAGAATTAGATAAATAAAATGCAACGCAAGCGATTAGAGAAGGCCACGCGCCAGAAGCAGCATAGATTGGAGCTATGAGCCATAAGCGGATCAAGTGATGCTGACAAGCAGCAGCTAATTGAACTGCTAGAACAGGCTCTCAAAGTAGCTCAGAGATTAGAACATTACAGTATGGTGATTGTAATAGAACACTGGATTGGTATGCTGAGAAACAATCCCAGATGGTGGGAAGAGCTTTGTTAGGTGGGGGCGAGAATGGTTTCGACCGCAGTTAAATCCCGAAGGGGGCCGCTGCGGGACTCGGCTTCGAATGCCGACGCCTCCACCATTTGGCAAATGAGAGGACTATAATGAATTGGGAAAAGTTGGGCTTCAAGCATGTGGAAAAGACGTGGGGTAGCGAGGACTGGTTGGTAAATACCGAAGCATATTGTGCTAAGATACTAACAGTTAATCAGAATTGTGGAGGTAGCTATCATCACCATAAACACAAGAACGAGACCTTTTTGTGCCTAAATGGATGTGCTTGGTTGCTTCTTGAGCGGGATGATAACTGCATAGAGTTTCACGAGTTATGTGTAGGCAGTTCGGTGTGTATTCCTCCTGGATCTGCTCATTTGTTGATTGGAGCTTCAAGTGAGCCGTGTATCATACTGGAAGTTTCAACTCATCACGATGATGAAGATGTAGTGCGTCATTGGCGTATAGACGGTTCAGCTTTTGCAAATCTATAGGTGTTGATCTCAATTATGGCTATTCTTCAAAGCAGACGGAGCAACATTTCTCAGTACAACGAGGATGATGTAGTTCTTGATCCTGTTGCTTGGTGTGAGGTGGCTAAGCCTTATATTGAAAGCAAGGTACACGGTTTGGTTCCGTTTACGCCGTATGACTTCCAAAAACAAATTATGCGAGCAGTGGCAGCAGGTAAAGCGTATGTCATTGACAAATCTAGCCAGATCGGAGCTTCAACAGCAGTAGTGATGGGGTATGCACATCAACTTATTTACCGGCATAAAGCAACTGGAATACCGTTGCATTGCCATATTATTGCTAACTCGGAGGAAGTTGCTGTAGAGCGGCTTTTGAAGATTGCTAAGGTCGCTCTTGATACAGCAGAATTGTCTGTGGAGCAACGAAAGCACATTGATGGCATCAATCCTAAAACTAAGAATGTTGAGATTCGCTATTATACTCCCTCTGCTCATAATTATATTCGTGCTCATCCTTCTAAGGAGACAGCCAGCCGTAGCTTTGATGGTAATGCGGCACTAATGGAGGAAGTTGCTTATATGCCGTATGCTGAGGGTGTCTGGCGAACGTTGGCCCGCACTCTTGACGATATGGAGAATGCACCTATATTTTTGGTAAGTACCTACAATGGCGATGGAGATTTTTTCTGTGAGTGTGTTGACAATCACGAGGCGTTAGGGCTTATTCATTTGCCTATTGATTGGCGGGCACATCCTGGTCGTTGGGGTGATGATAACGGCAAGACTTGGAAAGAGCGTTCTCAAAAGAAATTTTCAGGAAGAATTGCAGAGTGGGAGGAAGAGCATGAGCTGAAGCGGATAAAAAGTGGAGAGCAGGCAATTGATGTGCGGATAATAGAGGAATTCGCAGCCAGTATAGATTTTATAGGCCATAAGCCAATTGTTGCTCATCGTTATAGCAAAGGGGTGGATACTGCTGGTTCTGGCCGAGATTTAACTGTGCATACAGTTATTGATCTTCACACGCGACCTCCACAAGTTGTTTCCCAGTTTAGCTATCCTCGCCAATCTACCACAGGGAAAGTAGCAACTATTGAGACACTTGACAAAAATTGGCCTGGTTCGCTATTCATTGATGGCACCAAAGACAGTGCAATACCTGCTTTAGTAAATGCTCGGACAAAAGTAGCAGTGAACTTTACAGCAGGACATCGAGCAACCGAACGAGTAGATCGTGTAGAAGGGTTGCAGTGGCGTAATGTTCCTCGTAGCGAAATGCTAAGTTGGTTGATAGCTAATTTAGAGAGTGGCACTCTTATTGTTCATCTGGAAGAGTTCCCTAAATTGCGAGAAGCATTAAGAACAGCCCGCATGGGCACAGGCGAAAAGAGGCGGGGGAAGAACGTTGATTTTTTGGATTCGTTGATGTTAGCGAACTTAGCATTGACAAAACGAGTCCGAAGAGGGTATGATAAGGGTGAGAAGTTGATTGGAGGCATACCTTCTTCTGACAAGCTGAGGAAGTTGCTAAGAACTCGATGGTAATATGGAAGGAGTTATAGTAATGGCACGAGGAGATAAAAGCGGACAAGGGCCGCCGCCTGGTGGTAGACGACGTAGTAAACCAAAGAGTGGAAAATGTCGCCGCGACCCGAAGAAGAAAGCTAGATAGCTGTGACGCGGGCTGGACAAACAGAAAGTCGCTGGCCTCATGCGCCGGAGATCTCGGTGCGACTCCGAGGCTCGCTACCAATTTTGTCGGGGCGTGGCGCAGCTTGGTAGCGCGGCGGCTTTGGGAGCCGGAGGTCGCTGGTTCGATTCCAGCCGCCCCGACCAGAATTGCAGTTTAGGGCAGAAAACTGAAATTAGCCAATTCGCTATTGCAGTTTGTTTAACTTTGTCAGGGTGAACAAAATGGCTAGCACAACACATTATCGGTTAAGTCGTTGGTGGCATGACCATGTTAGTGGTTGGGATCGTAGTGAGAAGGAAGACACTCCTTTGCTTCGGGGAGGCTTTGTAGTTTTCCCAAATGGGCGTGTAGGTGATGTTCCTGGCGATATTTCTCCTATTATGGCAGCAACGAATGTAGCTGAAGATGATACAAGTGTCTCCTTGGGTGAGGCTGGTGTTACTGGCCTTGATGTCCGCCAGGGTCGTATTTATCAGGAGTATAATGATCGTCTCCAAACGCTTAATAGTCGCATGATTACTTATGAGGAGATGCGGCGTTCAGATTCGGCGTTAGCTGCAATGGAGGCGATTATTTCTTTGCCAATTCGTCATGCAGATTGGCGTATTGAGCCAGGTGATGATAAGGAGCTTTCCGCTCTTATCGAGAACAATTTATTTGACGGTCTGAGCCATTCTTTTGATGATCTTCTTCGTGAGACTTTGCTGGCAGTGCTTTATGGTTTTACTATTCACGAAAAAGTCTTCGAGAGAAAAGACAATGGTTTTCTGGGTTGGCGCAAGTTTGCTGAGCGAAGTCGGTCTACCGTATACAAATGGCAATTTGATTCTACTGGTGGGCTGGCAGGTGTTACTCAGCATGGTGTCAATCCTAAAGATGAAGCTTCTGTTATAGTAGATATTCCTATTAAAAAGCTGATTGTTTGGACGTGGCGCAAGGAATCGGGGAACCCTGAGGGCATCGGTGCTTTTCGGCAAGCATATAAGCATTGGATGTATAAGCAATACTTTGAGGAATTTGCAGCTATTAGGATCGAGCGGCAGGCTTGCGGGATTTGGGTTGCTACGGGGCCGCCTGAGGGCTACACCGAATCTGAACGCAATGATGTGATAGGGATATTGAAAAATTTGCGCTCAGCGGCAGATGCCTCTTTGGTTAAACCTGTAGGTTGGGAGATTGAGATGATAGAACCAGGGCCTGCTGACGTACCGTTTGAGTCGCATATAGAGCGGCAACATCAGTCTATGCTTCAGACTGTGCTTGGTCAATTTGTGGGCCTTGCTCAAGGTGGTAACACGGGTGCCTGGGCACTTAGTCGTGATAGCAGCAGTTTCTTCCTTATGGCCCTCGAGACAGTTGCGGATTGGCTTTGTTCTTCTTTCAATCGCTATGCTATTGATCAGCTGGTACGCTATAATACTAACGAGAAGGTGAAGAATCCTCGTTTGGCTCATGGCCCCTTGGGAGTGCGTGATCCATATATACTGGCTCGTGCTCTTAATAAATTGTTTGATCCTAAAGTTCCTTTGCCAGATGATGTGGAGGGATATGCTCGTGAGGAACTTGGCTTACCTGAACTAAAGGAAGGGCAAGCAATGGAAGACAAAGAACAGATAGAAGAAGATGCTGAATGATGTTCATTCCAGAGCAATGATTGTTGTTTAGTTGTTTCGTATTTGGTGCTGTTTTTGGTTATAAGCTAGGTAAACTTGGAACAAAAGATGATTGATTTTAGAATAGCCCTTGACAATAGCTGGAAATTATGGTAGCATAATTTTAACAACTGAAGAAACGCCTCGACTGCGTTGATCGCGCAGTGACAAATCAGCACCCGGCTGAGGCGAAATGGTGAGCGCTCACCTATATTTTATCGGGAGCAATTCTTGCGGGAAGGTTGCAGTTAGCCTTCCCGTTTTGTTTTAGGGGCAAGCTATGCTATACGACCGCAATAATGCTGGCGATACGAAACAGGGTGATAAGTGGGTTAAAGCACCTAGCCTTGTGTATATCAATGAAGGTCCCGCACAAGCTATTACACTTGCTGTTACTCCCTCTACGGAAGAAGCCGAAACCCAAGAGCTTGTGTGGCATCCTGTAATTTATGCGGGTAATTGGGAGCATTTGCAGTATGGGACATTTGAAGTTAAACTTTCTGATTTGAAAGATATGGTTTCCAACTTTGAGAAAGGTATTCCTTTGCAGGCAGGTGTGCCAGTTGACGAGAATGGAGTTCATGACGTACGAGGTGAGGGCGCGTTTGGCTGGATTGAAAAGTTAGAAATACGCGAAGATGCTCTCTGGGCTGGGATCAAGTGGACACAGGATGGTGTTGCGGCAATAGAGGATGGCCGTTATAAGTATCTCTCGGCGGTTTTCTATATTGGCGAAAATCCTTATACTGAGACCAGCATTTTGCAAGCAGGTGCTCTCTGCACTCGACCATTTTTCAGGCAGCAGCCGGAACTTCAAGTTGCGGCTTCTGGATATAATTATGTGATGGGAGACAAAGTTGCTGCTAAGAGTGATGAAGATACCGCTACTACACGAACTGGAGGTTTAAGTATGAACAGCCAAGAAGCACGAATAAAATATGTTGAGTTGAATGGTGAAGTCTCCGATGCGGATTGGGAAAAGATAACAAAGGGTGTTGAAACAGATGAGGCCTGGGATGTACTTGCTGCGAGTTTTGTTGAGGAAAGCAAAGACGATGAAGGGGGCGATGAAGGGGAGGTGTCTCTAGACAAGCAGCTTGTTGACGCTCAGGCAAAGGTAAAAGAACTGGAGCAGTCGGTTACGCAAGAGCAAGAAGCTAAGGATGAAGCACTTGCGGCTACTCAGAAGCTGACCGAGCGTGTGGATGTTCTGGAGAAGGAGAATAAGGAAGCTAGGTTGCACGAGGAGATCAGCGCAGTAGATCTCGGCGAGAACAAGCGTTATTCTCCTGTTGCAGTTGGTCTATTAGTTGCTGCTCAAGTTGACCCCGGCGAGAAGGCTATCAATGCTATTCAGGCACATATGAAAGAGCATGGTGGCAGTATGGATACGGTAATAATGGGTGAGGTGGGAGCGGTTAGTGCGACTACGGCACCTGGTCAGCAAAGTGATGAGCAATGGTGGCAGCAAAAGAAACGGAACATTACGCCTGAGACTATAGCGAGAGTGGAAGTAACTACCGCCAATGAGAAGGATAAGACATTCCATGCAGCTTATGACGAGACTCTTCTATAGAGGTGATAACTGATGCCTATTTACGCTAAGGTTACGGATAGCTGTGAGGTAACTGCTGGTGAAGCTATAACTCGTGGAATGCTTGTGTCAATCCACGACGCTGATGGATTAGCTTATATGGCTAATGCGGGCACTGGTGCTGGCCAGGATATTCCAGCGATCGGTATTGCCGAGACAACGTTGGCCGCAGGTGAAGTAGCTGAAATCAAGCGTGTGGGAAAGATGGCTGGCGAGGCTGGTTTGCAGGAAGGCGACTGGTGCTATCTTTCCACCACAGACGGTTTGATTACACAAACAGCACCTGCTGTTACAGGTGATGCAGTACAGGTTGTTGGCGTGGCGGTTAGTACAACTGAGTGGATGATTCAAATAGAATCTCACTCAATCGTTACATAAGAGGTGAGCAGCTATGGCAAAGTTTGTCAACCGTTTTCCGAATTTTCCCGCGATTGCTGGTGAAGATATTACAGCAGGAGAAGCTGTGAAGATTGATACGACCAGCGGTTTAGCTTATCTGGCTTGTGCTGGTACAGGTATTGAGGAATTACCTTGTGTAGGATTTGCTGAAACAACCGTTGTTGAAGGGGATATAGCAGAAATTAAGCATATGGGAATTATGCAGGATGCGCCAGTTTCGTTGTTCGCTGGAGATCTTGTGTATTTGTCTAATACCCCGGGCGCGGTTTCAGCAACAGCAGGTGATACTTCTCAGACTGTGGGAATAGCTCTCCCACTAAAGCCACCGCAGACACCAGCTAGTCCAACTACTAGGTTTCTTATCTGTATTGAACAAATAGTAAGCGATACACAACAGAGTAGTAGTAGCTCTAGTTCGAGTAGTAGTAGCAGCAGTAGTAGCAGTTCCTCCTCGGAAAGTTCGAGCAGCAGCTCAAGTAGTAGCAGCTCGTCGAGTTCGAGCAGCAGTTCGGAAAGTTCGAGTAGTAGCTCAAGCTCAAGCACGGGCGAATAATTGGTAATTCTTAACGGAGGTGGCTAATATGCCAGGTACTCCAGGTGCATTGACAACAGATGATGTTCCGCTGCATCTATTGTATACGGAGTTTATAGATTCCATAAGGAAACATAATGAACAGGATCGGAACTTTAAGTCGCTGTTTTGTCAGCCAGCTACTAAAGATCGTGTAGTTGAGGTGCCTCGGCGGAGTATGCGTTTCTATGAGTCAGGCGAGGATACTACTCAACCTGATTATCAGCATATAGCCCATGACGAGATTGATTTGGATGAGCCTCGTCGGATGCTTGCCGCAGCTGCTGTTACCCAGAAAGCTGTCGAGAAGGGTATTAGCTCAACACAGGTACGTAATCATCATGATGAGGGATTGCGTGCTGATTTTCGGTTAATACAGCATGCAGTGTTGAAGTCTTGTCTGACAACTGGCGGCTGGTATGATGGCACAATGACTACAGCTCCACCGAGCTTCAAGAAGAACACATTTACGACAGCACACAGCCACTACCTAGCTGCAAATGTGGCAGGTGTGCCAACTCTAAATGAGTTCACTAATGCCAAGCAGCATATTCTTGAACATGGGTATGGTGGCCCATTCTTTGCTTTTGTGAATACTGCACAGGCAGAGCAGATAGAGAATGCTGCTGATTGGACAAATGCGCCGGGACCTCTGCCAACTCCTCTGATGACCAAACTGCAAGAAATGGGAATGGTACCATTCATTCGTGCGGCAGGTGTGACGGTATATGCCGAGGACTGGATTGATGAGGACTATATGCTTGTTGTCTCTCTGGAAGAGACACCTTGCTCATGGCGTATTCCTGAGGGCAAGGGTGTAGGTGTTGAAGGTCTTATGGTTCACTCTGCTCTTAAGGGCAGTGAAGCTATGCTGTCCAAGTATAATTTCATTGAGGAATATGTGCGCTGGGTAAGTTGCAATGTGTTGCACCGTGGCGCGGGTGTTGCTTATTATCTGGCAGGTGCCGCTTGGACAGATACTACTGGCTGGTACATATAACTTTCGTTGGAGGTAGGCTGATATGGAAACGATGATCGTCTATCAGCTTTCTGATAGCCAGACGATTCCGCGTGAAGTTCAAACTAATTTGCCAGTAACAAGTAGCGAGGGGCCAATACGATTAGGGGCGTGGGAGTGGGCAACGATACTGGTGGGTGTTAATGTCCCAGCGGGGACTACTCTGACGCTAACAGTTCAGTTTAGTCCCGATGGGATTACTTGGTATGATACCTATTTGCACGACATAGCAGCGGCAGCGAATAAATGGGTTCTCGCTGCAAATGTTGCGTTTGTCGGAGCGGTGCAAAGTGATACTGCTGAGATTGGCCTTTCCTGCTGTGTTCCCTATGTGCGTCTACGAGCAATAAGTGTTGGAACAGGCGATGCTGTGCTTACATCAGCATGGTTTGTAGCTATATCATAAAACAAGGAGAAAATTAAATGGCAACGACAGAGGAAACAGAACGAATATATGCGACTTTACCAACATCAAATCAACGGAAGCAGCTTGTAATTCCTGAGGATGCAGTTGCTTTGTGGGAAGGCAACTACTTCAATAAGGATGAAGCGATAGAGTGGCTAGAAGCCGAAGAGCAACGAGCAGTGAAGATGTATAAGGAAAGTCCCAATGGCAATGTTGTCCGGGGTGCTCATGCTCACGCGGAGGCTTGTGTTGAGTTAGCAAAGAAGATCAAAAAAGGTGGCCCTCCTCTTAAGAAGCCTTGTAAGCTTGGAGAAGAGCTTGGCAAAATTCAAGATAAAATACTTAGTACAGAGTAGGTGCAGCTAAATGGCGGCACACTACATCAACTGGGCAGATGCTCGTCAGTACCTTGACAATACAACAATTGGTGATGTTGACAACTCTAAACTGCAAGCACTTAGTGAGGTAATGGAAGAGAAATTTGATGGTCGGCTGCGGCGAAGGTATGATGTTCCGTTCATTGAAGCCGACGATCCAGATAGCTTTGAGATTGCCAAAAAAGTTTGTGGGATGTGGACAGCAGCAGCTTACTTACGCGAATCGTTGTCTGCGGAAGGCACTGACGAAAATGCGTGGTGGGCTACCCATCTTGACCAAATGGCTGAGGATCTGATAGTTGCATTGGAAAGCCGTGCTGCACCAGCCGATGCTGAAGCTGCTGCCAACCCATTACAACATATTCCTTATGACGGTGGCTCAAGACCAGCGGCTGTATTCGAACGAAAGAATGTTGCTGGTGGCGATGTTTACCACCAGTATCACTGGTAATGCAAATAACAGCGACAATAGATACAAATGCGGTAGCGCAAATAGGTTTGCGACGGTATCTGCGAACAATGGACGGACGTTCGCAGGAATTATATCCTGTTTGGGATAAAGTGCTGAATATTATCTATGAAGCAGAACAGCGATTGTTTGAGCGGGAAGGACGAACTAGTGAACACGGCAAATGGGAAAAACTGTCGCCACGATATGCTGCTTGGAAAAAGAAACATTATCCAGGTATGCCGATTTTGACATTAACTGGTCGTTTTAATGGTTCTATGACTGATCCAAGTGGGCGACACGCAGACATCAGAGAACGGCAGACGCTTACTTGGGGATCGGCTTATGAGGTAAGCGGAGGATACGATTTGGGTGGCATACATGCAGAAGGACACGAGAATATGCCAGCCCGTGAGCCAATTCGCGTAACACAGCGCAACGTTGACGATATAGCCAATACAGTAGTAGATTACATACTTGACTTTGACTTGAGTCGTCCGAGACAAGCCTGGGAGATGGGTTACTAGATGCGTAGAGATAAGTCGCCAACAATTACCAACGAGGTGGCTTATGCCATTGAAGATATAATGGCAAAATACTTGGATGATTATATTCCTAAGTCCTTACTGAAAGGCGTAAGTTATCATCATCAGTCAGAAGAGATCCACGCTGTAAATTGTCCTGCTGTTCTAATTTTTGACAATGGTAGTGAGACACTCTGGGAGACTTGCCGAGGAATTGATGCTGCGGGTGCATTGCAAGACGGTATGGCCTTGGATCGTTATCGGTTTGACTTAGCGATCTGGATCAAAGAACGAAAGAAAAACGACTCACTTACAACTATAAATAAATGGCGTGACGGGATAAAAGCTTGCTTTAGAGACAAATATGACTTGGGAGGCATAGCTACAAACGTCATTGTTACAACCGATGACCCAGCAGCACCTTTGAAAGAAGGTTCGGCGACACTCCGTGCAGTAGCGATACGACTTAACATTGATGTTTACCATTTACAGGGAGCAGTAACGCTGTAAGGAGGTTGGGATTATGTCACAAGTTGATGATTTTACAGCGGTTAAAGAGTGGGACTTAGTTGCTGCTGTGCTGCAAGATCTGGTGAAATCTGTAGCGTTCGCCGAAACTGACGATTTCACCAGCACAATTATGCGAACGGGTGATGTGGAGGTTGCAGGACAGGATGTTCTTGAGAATGTCCAAAATATGGAGCAGCGGCTTTTGCACGAAGAAACCCCCGCGACAAGCAATGCTTTCTTTAGCGATTTAAGTAGCATGCTTGCTGCTTTTCAAACCTGGTATGTCAGTGGTGACAATGGCACATTTTCGAGTGTACCTGCTGCTTTAGTTGATAAGCATTATCGAATTGGCTATAACCTCAAAGACGCTTGGGCAGCTACGCAAGGTGGTACGATCAGCAGTACTTACTTGTGTTTGACCAAAAATCTGGAGTTAGCACGTGCTTATCGTGGAAATGCACCGACATATCCTAATACACTACCAAGCGATGTCACTTATGTGCCGTTAGTTGTTGAGGTTGTCGGTAGTGCTATTGGTGCTGCTAATCTCACAGTAGCCTTTACTGCAATTTATTCCGATGACACAACGGCTACAGAGACTACGCTTGTTACAGCATTGGGGGCAGAGGGTAGCCAGTGGTTAGCAACTCTTCGGCGTGTGGGTAGTCAACCGATTACCGGCGATGGTTGTAATACTGGTGATACTGTCATCCCAATGACGACTACAACTGGTATGGTTGCTGGCCAGAAGGTGTTAGTGCGTGATGAAACTTGGCCAGTTAGCTTGACAGTTGATTGTCTTGCTGCGGCAACGTTTACTTGTGAGAATACGCTTCCCTTCCAAGCAGGTGATGCAATAACGCTGCACGACGATAATACTGCTGATGAAAATGCAACTATTCTGATCGTAAACCACGAGACAAAAACGATTACGCTTACGGCGGCTGTAGCAGGCAGCTTCACTGTGGCGCAAAATGCACATATGAGGCTTCAGGCTGCTGAGGATTATGGCTGGACTGAGGTGGTGGAAATAGCTTCGGTGCAAGCTGGTGTAAGCATAACCGTTGATTCAGCATTAAAGCATACCTATAGCTCAGATGGCTATGCTCAGCGGCTGATCAAGTCTATAGCCAGTGTGGTTTTGACGAATGGTACGGGCGGCGACGGGATACGGATTTTAGCTCTTCCCGACCGGCCTACCTTCGAGGAGCGCAATAGTTCTAGCTCAAGCTCAAGTAGCCAGTCGTATTCCAGCAGTAGTTCTAGCAGCGAGAGTAGTTCTTCGTCAT
>Ga0075125_10000371_pt1 | contig 20114 bp, 29 predicted proteins | sample AntAceMetag02UKN_FD_69810 | JGI IMG/M metagenome (GOLD analysis project Ga0075125, IMG submission 69810) | Saline lake microbial communities from Ace Lake, Antarctica - Antarctic Ace Lake Metagenome 02UKN | ecosystem: Environmental > Aquatic > Non-marine Saline and Alkaline > Saline | place... | reverse complement strand
GACTATAAACAAATTAGGGTTTTGGTGATAATTAACCAATAGTTCTAAGATTTTGTTCTGAGCGCTATTAGTATCTTGATGTTCATCTACTAACACATATAAATATTGTTCTTGTAATGTCAAAAGTAAGTCTTTATTTTCTTTTAAAGCTGATCTAACTTGCATAATCATATCACTATAATCATAAAACCCAGATTTATGCATCTCGGATTGATACTGGTCGTATATTATACTAAGTTCTTTATTGCGGATAATATATTTTTCGATATCTTTATACTTGCCTTTCATATTCCCCTTATATTTGCCCTTTTGATGGTAAAGATCTTCTATCTTGTTAAAATCAATTTCTTCTTGTTCAATTATCTTTACAAATTCTTCGGGGGTTAGCCCTTCTTGTTTTAATTCATTAATAGCATTGATAATTGAACGAATATAAAAATATGGGTTAGAAAAAGGCCTTAATTTTTCAAATTTTGTCTGGTCAATAATTTCACGTATAATTTGAACCTGGTCTACATCAGAGATATTTGTATATCCTATAATGTCTTGGAAATAATCAGGATATCTCTTAATAACATCATTGGCAAAACTATGGAATGTTGTGATTTTTACTTGATAAGCCAATACACCAATAAGTTCTATCAAGTCTCTTTGCATAGATGCTACTCCGGACTCGGTAAAAGTAAGAGCCAAGATTGCTTCGGGAGGTGTATCAGTTTTGTTCAGAATATTGGCAATCCGCATTGTAAGCAAATGGGTTTTACCCGTCCCAGGGCCAGCCACAACCATTACCGGCCCCTCTATTTCATCTACGGCTCTTTTTTGCTCGGGATTTAATTGTCGATATTTTAATTCAAAGTTATTCATATAAGCTTTACCAAGAAACTTCGTCAACTTTTTTTTCAATAGACTTATTTGTCTTTTTTCCTTTTTGGGCTGGACAGATATTTTTATATTCACACCAATCACATAATTTATTAATCCGAGGCAAAAGTTGTTTATCATTTTTAGCTTTTTCTAAAATGCTAGTTATTTTTGTTTCTAAATCTTTTAATTCCTCCTTTCTCCATTCTATTTCGTAAACCTTGGAATATTTAATATAAATTAACCCGGCTCTTATTTTTTCAGCAAAGGGATTAAGTTTGGAAGCAATAATTGCATAAATAGGAATCTGGACGTCATTTTCTATTATTTTGTCTATGGTGCTAAAAAAAGGCAACTTTCCGGTTTTATAATCCCATACAGATATAGAAGATTTTGAATCTTGGTCTATTCTGTCTATTCTTCCGGCTATTAAAAAGTTTCCCATATGATATTCCATCCAATCTTCTAATGATAAAGGTATGACTGAAAGGTCTGCACTGACAATATAATTTGTAAGCATGGTAATGGTTTTTAGCCCAAATGCTTTTTCTTGATCCACTGATTTAAACAATTTATTTCTTTGTTCAGCAGTCCAATAATTTTTGGTAAAATTATTTTGAGGAACTCTGGCCCAAGAATATCTGACCATCTGGCCAATATCTTGTTTCTCCCTTTTGTCTATTGGAATTTCTGAAATATCAAAGAAGTTTTTGAGTACCATATGAGCTACATTTCCAATAAAATTTTCGGGAGTATCAACAAATTTTGCTTTTACTTCTTTGTCATTGTGACACTTAAATCTGAAAGGACATAGAAGATATTTATTTAATGAGCTGGGAAATATTTTTTTAGGAAAGATATAAGCCATATATTTATATTTAATCTATTTTTATCTTAACAAAAAATCGCCCTAAAAGCGATTTTATGATAGTTTATTTTTATTATTTATTTTTTAGTAAATCAAAAATATAATCTCTTATTTTTAATTGTTCCTGAATACTATTTTCTAGCTCAATAGCTATAAAAGAAGAAAAATAATTTGCAGGATATCTTTTTAAATAATCTAATTCAGATAAATCTTCTAAATGATGAGAATCATATTTGACTTTATTCTTTTTTGAATAAGGATATTTTTTTATTGCCGAAATATGATTACATTTGATAGGATATTTTTCTATGACCTTAATATCATGTTGATATGCTTTTTTATCTGTTAACCTGACATTTTCCAAATGAGTAAAATCTAAACAAATTCCAGCATAGTTTTTAATTTCTTTTTCTTTTAGTCGGAAAGCAGTTTGGTTTTCAATGCTAATTATCTTTTTATACTTACTACAATCATACCCAAAAGGATATTGTTCTTCAGTATGAATATTAAAAACTTCTGTTTTGTAATTTTCTACTAAATAGTCTAATTCTGATAATTCCATGTCTGTTCTTATATGAACAAAAGGAATTTTTTCGATTTCTGTTTTTTCTAATAGTTTATAAAATTCTTTTCTTTCTTTTTTATTTATAGCAGTTAAAAAAACAAAAACCTCTTTTAATCTGAGCTTTTTTGCTTCTTCTATTTTATTTCGCCAAAGTCCCCTGCTAATTGTGGTAATTGTAGGAAGAATCTTTTTATATTTAATAGGTTTTATTTTCAATTATTTTTTTTATCATTGGCAAGACAAGTCTAGCTGCTTTTTGCCCTTCTAAAATACCTGTTTCACCCTCTCCTTTTAAAATCTTTCTCCAACCGAATAAAGAAGGATCCTTAATCAAAGGATTTATCACAATATCTGCTGACTTTACGCAATTTTTAGCTAAATGATATTGAAAATATTTAATAGTTTTTAGAGCTATTAAATAAGGATTATTTCCTATGTTTCTCTCTTTATTAAAGCGGCTTTTATTATCTAAATTTACAGCAATTACAATATCTGCTCCCATCTTTCTTACTGCTTCTACAGGAACAGATTCAGATAGTCCTCCGTCCCAAAGCATTCTTTCTTGCAATAATACGGGTTTAAAAAATAAAGGCACTGATATACTAGCTTGGACAGCAGTAGCAACATTCCCCTTTGATATTTCAACTGGCTCAGCTGTTTGAAAATCAGTAGCTACTATTTTAAATGGTATTTTTAGCTTATTAAAGGTAGATTTTTTTATATTGTCGTTAATAAACTTTCTTATCTTATTGCCATCAATCAATCCTCCCTTAAGAGAAGGGTCGATAAAAGAAATTACTTGGCGCCAAGAAGGAGACAATATAATTTTTTCTAGTTTGCTACTATTTTTACAAAAAGCATAAACACAACCAATCATAGCTCCCACACTAGAACCAGCAATAAAATCAATTGGTATTTTATTTTTTTCTAAAACTTTTATTACTCCAATATGGGCATATCCCCTAGTGCTTCCGCTCCCTAGGGCCAAACCAATTTTAGGAATTTTTTTATTTTCCATTTTATTTTTTATTCATTAATACCTAAAAGTTCTACTTCAAATATAAGAGTTGATTTAGGAGGAATTACATTTGAGCTTCCCTTGTCTCCATAAGCAAGGTCTGAAGGAATTATTAGTTTTCTCTTTTCTCCTATTTTCATTCCTAACACTCCTAAATCCCATCCTTTTATAACTTGACCAGCTCCAAGGTTAAAGCTAAAAGGCTTTCCTCTATCTATACTTGAATCAAACTTTGTCCCGTCTTCAAATGTACCCACATAATGAACAGACACATTGTCTCCATTTTTAGCTTCTGCTCCCGTCCCCTCTTGTAAAACCTCTACTTTTAATTCTTGGTTTTTCATATTATTTTCTTCTTTTTTATTTTGTTCAATATAAGTAAGTTCGAATGTTTCCTCTTCTCCTTCTTTATTCTCTTTCAAAATAAGGATAAAAAAGATGGGAACAATTATACAGGCGATAATTAAATAAGTAATTAAATTTTTATTCATATTTTTGTTGTTTATTTTTTTGTTTATAATTATTTTTTAAGTTTAGATATGGTTTCTTTAAGATGCTCTTTTTCATCATCACTTCTCTCAAAAGGAATTTCAAGAAATTTAGCTATTTTTTGACCTGTTTTTTCATCTTTATTAAAATGTTTTCTTCTCATTAAATTTCCTCCTATGGAGATGGAAACACTTGAAGGTAACTTAATTTTTTCATTATTGTCTAAAACAAGAATTACATTAAAATAACATCTAGATTTTTTTCCATCATAACTGCATGTTTTTTGAAACAACACTTTTTTTATACGACTAAGTTGATAATACTTTTTATTTACACTACCTATTAATCTTTTATAAATTAAAGAAATTTTATTTGATCCCTTATCAAAAATAATCTTTGTTGTTTTCGAACCAAAAAGACTAATTGTTCCCATAAGCAAGACAAAAGCTTTAAGATACCACGGAAGTTTATCAACTTCATCAACAAAAATATTAGGATAAAAAAACGTCTGAATTCCTATTAAAATAAATATTATACCAACAAAAATAGAAAGAATATTTGTGTCTTTAATAACCATTAAACTTGGTGTTTGTTTTATGATTTTCATAAATTACAAAAGTTTTTTTTGACAAAAGGTTTTAGTAATTTCTTCAGCTATTTTTTTACCGGAAGATGTTAAAGTAAAAGAAGATTGAAGATTTCCAGAAATCATTTTTTTAGTTCTTAATGTTCTTAAAGAACGGTCTAATTTTCTAGCATCAGGCCATTTAGAATATTTAGGAAAACAAAATTTTTTAGGGAACAAAGAAAAGCATTCACTAATCAACTCTTGAAAAGTATACTTTTTATTTCTCTTGTTTAGAGAATAAATAGCAAAAAGTATGAGCTCATTTATAGAATGTTTTATGGTGGACATTATTTAAGAATACAATATTTTTAATTCTTGGTCAATTCTAAAAACAGTAAAAGTTAAAACTTAATAAAAAAGGATTATAAAATGGGATTATAATCGTGATGTATAATAGAAAATTAAAAGAGGAACATTTTGTATCCCTCTTTTTTATATATAAAGGCGTGCTGATGGCAAAGATTTGTTGTCGAGTAAAATACTGACAATTCGCTCGATTCTACTATTACGTTTGTAGCCAGGTCAGTTTCAATTTTGAAACGATTTTTGTTTGTTGTTCTATCGCTACTGGCCAAAGTAGAAATGGGAAATTTAGCCTGTTTCCCCAAATCTTTTCTTTCGGCTATTCAACCATACAGCACGCCTATTTATTTTTAATATTTTATATTCTATCAAGTATTATTTATTTTGTCAAGGTATTTGTCCAACCAATTAGATTAAAGTGTTATTTCTCTTAATAATTCATTTATATAATCCATTGAAGAATCATTTAACATTAAAACATCATAATTTGCTTTATAGCTCTCCAAATTTTGCTCCACGTTTTTATCAAGAAACCCCATCTTTATTAGATGATTGTAATTAAATCCTTCAACCATTCCAATATCTCCCAGGCTATCACCTAAAAGTAAAACGTTTCTTCTGTTTTTTATCTTTTCAAAAGCTGGAAAGTTTTGAATTGCTGTTTTATCCTTATTCATCACATGGATAATTGGTTTTTGAAAACTAATTGCGTTACCATTTTCATCCCATCTACATAGGTTAGAAATAATATGTATATTATCATATAATTCTCCTTCTTGTTCCAAACACATTGAAATTGCATTACTGCCCAAACCACTTGATGACATTATAATTAAAGGAATATTATTTTCTTTTAAAGTATTGATAAAATCTGAAAATCCATTTCTAAATTTGATTTTTCGGGACTTAACAACGTCTTCTATGTCTTTTTTATTTAATCCAGATTTTATTAATAAATTAAAATGAGTTGTCCACCATTCGTTCATTGCTTTTTTCTTTTCTTCCATTGGAATATTTGGATCAATTTCAATGGGATAGTATTTATTATAAAGATCGTGAGCTTTCTGAGCATAATCAGGTGTTAAATAATTTTCATCACGTAAAACCGATATAAGAGAAGGAACTTTTTTCCCATTAACAAATAAAGATGTTAAAGTTCTGTCAAAATCAGTTAAAACATGAAGTTTTTCAACTCCATCCCTAGAAATTAACTTTTTTAAATCTTCTAAATTTGTTGGATTTGGTATAATTATATCTTTTTCCATATTTTTTTATTATTCTAGTCAACCAAATATTTCTTATCTTTTAATTTATCAGGCAGTAAATCTTGTTTAGTATATTTCTGATATCCTTTTCCATAGTTTAATTTCTTCATTAGTTTTGTGGGCGCATTGCGCAAAGATAAAGGAATAGGCAAATTTCCATATTCTTGAACATCTTTCATAGCACGCATATAAGCATTGTAGGCACTTCTATCTTTCTTGCTTTTAGATAAATAAACTACTCCATGAGCTAAGTTAATAGCGCACTCTGGCAATCCAATTGTTTCTACGGCTCTAAATACATCATTAGCTACTACTAAAGCAGTTGGTTGAGCCAGACCAATGTCTTCCGAAGCAAAAATAACCATTCTTCGGGCTATAAATTTAGGGTCTTCTCCAGAATCAATCATTCTAGCCATATAATATAAAGCAGCATCTGGTTGAGAGGCTCGCATGCTTTTGATAAAAGCAGAAATAGTATTGTAATGTTCTTCCCCTTTTTTATCATATCTTAGAAATTTTGATTGGAGAGTATTTTTTAATGTTTCTATATTAATTTGATTATAAAGTTCAGACGTATTTTCTAGCATAGAAATAGCTTGTCTAGCATCTCCATTGGCCATAGCTACCAGCCAATCTTTTGCTTTTTTATCCAATTTAAATCCAGTCCGCTTAATAATAGCCAGCATTTCTTTTTCCGAGAGTTCATTTAAAACAAAAACTCTGCACCTAGAAAGTAGAGGTGAAATTATTTCAAAGCTTGGATTTTCCGTAGTAGCTCCAATAAGAAATATTTCTCCCCTTTCTACGATGGGAAGTAAGAAATCTTGTTGGGCTTTATTAAATCGATGAATTTCATCTAAGAATAAGATTTTAGATTGTTTCCCTGTATCTTCAGCTACTATTTTTCTAATATCTGCCTTTCCCGCTGAAACAGCAGATAATTCATAAAGATGGGCATCTAAACTATTGGCGTATATTTTGGCCAAAGTAGTTTTTCCTGTGCCCGGAGGTCCCCAAAGGATAAAAGAGAACAAATGCTTTTGTTTTATAGCAACGTTTAATGGTTTATTCTCCCCTACCAAATGCTTTTGGCCTACAAATCCTTTTAATGTTTTAGGTCTTATTTTCGAAGCTAATGGTTCCATAATTATTTTTTATAAGATTTCTTTAAAACATCTTTTATATAACTTATTTTTTCTTTAGTATATTTTTTTCTATCTGTTTTAAACTCTTTTAACCATTTTAATTTTAGATTAAGGAAAAATCTTTAATTCGACCATAGTTTATTTTTTTAATTCAAAAATCATAAATAAGGGAATTTTTTGGTGTATATCCCAAAATCTTTTATCTTTATTTTTAGCAGTATTAATAGGTTTTGGTTCAATAAAGTCAATGATTTTAAAACCGGAACTAAGAATATCTTTTATGGCTAACGACAATGGTCTGTGATAGTAACTAATTTCAAATTCATCAAACCAGACATCTTTAACTTTTCTGGCGTTGAGATAATCTCCGTAAACTTTATATTTTTTTTCATCGGCATATTTCATATATCCCATTAAAGTCCATCTTTTATCTTCGGATCTTTTTTTAACTAATCCAGTTCTCTTTTTTTCGGCTCCCCATTTTATGGGATGATGAGTGGAAAACAAAAAAGTTCCATTTTTCTTTAGAATTTTATATATATTTTTTAATACTTTTGTCCAGTTTTCAACATAGTGAAGTACTAAACTGGAATAAACAAAATCAAAACTTGATTTAGGAAAATTAAGTTTTTCCATATCCATGGCATAAAATTCTATATCTGGATAATTCTTTTTAGCATAATCTATTAATTCTTCTGAAATATCAACTCCTATTACTTTTTTAACTCCCAGAGATTTAATATAGTTACATTCTTCCCCTGTGCCACATCCTATGCAAAGAACTGATTTATTTTTTAAATCAGGCAGTTTTTTATACATAGCAGGCTTTTCTAAATATTTATGAGCGCTATCTCCTCCACTCTGCATCTTTTTTGCCCATTTTCCTGCATAATCATTATATGCCCAAGCTATTTTTTTATTTATTGTCATAATTCTCTATTCTACCAAAAAATCGCTATTACTAAAAGGATTTTCTTTGGTAAAATCTGGTAAAGACATAGGTTGATTCTTTATCCCCTGTACCCAACCATTCTTAAGTCCTAACTTTAAAGCATAATTAAATATTTTTTCAAATTCTTTTTTCTTTATGTTTTTGTTAATTTCTGGAAATTTTTTAGCTTTATAAACTGGTTCATATTGACTCATTAAATTAATATAAATATCTTTATCTATCTCTTTAATATGTTCTAAAACTTTTAAACTGTTTTCTATATTATTAGGAAGAACTAAGTGTCTGATAATAAGACCTTTTTTTGCTGTTTTATCTTTTAATAATTTTAAATTACCAACTTGATTAAGCATTTCTCTAATAGATTCTTTCGCTTTCTGAACATAATTTTCTGCATTTGAATATTTTAACGCTAAATCATTATTTCCATATTTAAAATCAGGCAAGTAAATATCAATTAACCCGTGCATTGTTCTAATCATTTTAACCTCTTCGTAAGCATTGGAATTCCAAATAATAGGAACACTTAGCCCTTGTTTTTTTGCTCTTAAGATTGCTTGTTTTATTTGATTAGCCCAGATTGTGGGAGTAACTAAATCAATATTTAAAGCATCCTGATTTTGCAATTTTAGCATTATATCTGCCAGCTCTTGAATACTATATTTTTTACCAATATTTTGCTGAGATATTTGGTAATTCTGACAATAAACACACCTTAAATTGCAACCAGAAAAAAATATTGTTCCTGCTCCTTTTTTGCCAACTAAAGGTGGTTCTTCTCCAAAATGTTTTCCAAACCAAGCAATTTTTACATAATTAACAATGTTCATATTTATTAAGATAACATAAAAAGTGTAAAAAACGAATAAATAATATAAGAGGGTTATGATGTAAAATCATAACCCTTTTTAATAAATACTTTTTATTTTCTTTTAGTTAATACTGCATCAACTATTATCACCTCATAATCCTTGGTTAAAGATTCTCTTAATTCTTTATATGTTTTCTCGGCTTCTTCTAAAGAAGCTCGATGATCGATTGAAGCATTGGTACAATATGCACCGTAATCTTTATTTTTAAACAAGTTATCTGGTAATAACGCTTTGGGCATCGAGATGACAAGATGCCAAGTTACTTTTTCTCCTACATTTTTGACAAAGAATCCTGCTGCTGCTTCTTCTAATTTTACATACATTTTCTTTTCCCTCCTTTCTCATCTCCTTTTTATTTTGCTTATTTAATAAAAAATCTATTTCCCCAAATCCTGAAATGCCAATATCCAGTCTTCGGAATCTTTTTTCTTAAAAAGATTTTCTATAACCTGTCTTGGCGTAAGATTCATTTCTTCTCCTTTAACCAAAATCTTACTTACAATTCTTTCCCAAAAATCATTAGTCCCAAACGAGACTCGATCAGATACTAAATTTACTAGTTTCATTTTTAGGTGATAATGTTCTACTTCTTTTTCCCTTTCCCATCTCTTTAATTCTTTTTGAAAAAGAATTACTAATTGTTCCTTTTTTCTCTTATTCATTTTATAAACCTCCCTAAATTTTTAAAATACTATAATACTAAATATCATTTATACTATACAATACTCATAGTAAAGAGTCAACGTTTTCTATTAAAAATTATTCTTAATTCTTCTTTAGTTTTCTCTAAAATTCTTTTTTGTTCTCTTGGTAAATTCTTTCCCGCGCGGTTTATATAAAAATTAAGCATAGACATTGCTGATTCGAATGGTACGCCTTTTCTTCGAACGCTTGCTTCTGCAGAATATTTAAGAGAAGAGGCAATTCGTTTTGGATTTTTAAATTTGAATACTCCTTTTTCTAAATCAAGAGCATTACTTTCTCTTGTTACCTTATTTGACCAGTATTTTTTATGATCAGCAGTCATAATTTTAAATTTAAATTTCAATTCCTATCGGACAATGGTCAGAACCTTTTACCTCTGGTAGAATAAAGGCCTTTTTAAGATTTGGGATTAATCTCTGAGAGATAAAAACATAATCTATTCTCCAACCCAAATTTCTATTTCGAGCATTAGCAAAATTTGTCCACCAAGTATAATTTCCCCCTTTTTTATTAAATACACGGAAAGCATCAACCAAATTCATACTAATTATTCTATCTATCTGCTTTCTCTCTTCAAGAGTGAACATAGTATTATTGTAATTTTGTTTGGGTCGAGCTAAATCAATTTCTTGATGAGCAATATTAAAATCTCCAGTTAAAATAATAGATTTATTCTTATTTTCTTTTAAATAATTTAGAAGATATTGATATGTTTTTAATTTATAATCTAGGTTTTCCTTTTGTCTCCCCCCATTAGGCAAATAAAGATTAATTAAAGTAAAATTCTGGTATTCTAAATTAAGAATTCGCCCTTCTTGATCAAATCTTTCCAGGCCTAGTTTATATTCTACCTTTAAAGGTTTTTTCTTGGTATAAACGGCTACGCCGGAATAACCTTTTTTATAAGCTGCATTAAAGTAAGTATGGTAGCCATGTGGTTTAACTAAATTAACAGGTATTTGGTTTTGTTCAGCTCTTACTTCTTGCAAACAAAGAATATCTGGTTTGGTTTTTTGAAACCATTCTAAAAATCCTTTCTTAACAGCAGCTCTAATTCCATTAACGTTCCAAGACATAATTTTCATACTTTTCTATATTTTATGCTTTATTGATAATTTTTACAAAGAAAAAAGCTCCTTAGTTTAATAAAAAATTAAGAAGCTTTTTTGTTTGTTTAGAAAAAATGAAATACGAGTTGCTCTTCTTTCCTTGTCTTTCTTTTGATGTCTATTGTTTTATCTGGAAAAAATACTTTTGTAATATAAATTCTGCAATCACCCAAATATACAGTTTTTTTTCTTTGTTTTTCTAATCTTCTAGCTAATAGCCAGAAAGCTTGATACTCCGAATAAGCTCTGATTTTTTCAGATACATATTCCTTATAACCATCAAATTTAGCTGGCCCTTCTATGCAATACTGAAATTCTTTAGTGTGCCTTCTCCTCATTTCCAGAACCTCCTTTATATATTTATTTATAATCTTTCCTTATTCTATTTTTAATGTCCTTATTATACCAGATTCTTTAAAAAAAGTAAAGGGGTATAAATCCTTTACTTTCTTTTCCCTTTAATTCTAGTATGTTCTAATCGTCTGGCTAGCCCCCATTTTCGCTGATTAACTTTATCTGCTTTTTCAATTTGATTGATTCTTTTTACTCTTTTAACTTGCTTAATTCTTTTTATTCTTTTAATTGGCTTAGGCATATTTTTATTTATTTTTATCTTTTCTCCATTTTGACTCAAGCTCTCTTACTTGTTTTTCGTTAAACCCAAAGTGATGAGCTATCTCATGCCAAACAACAATCTTAACTAACTCTTTAATGTCTTGTTCTGTTTTAGATAACTTATTGATTGAATTTTGGAAAATTGTGATCTTATCTGGCAATCTTCCGGAAATGTTATTTCTACCCCAGACTGTTTTGGGAAATCCCTGATAAAGACCCAAAAGAGTATTATCAATTCTAACACCTGCTTTTTTAAGTTCAAATTTAGATGGATTTTGAGCAACACAAATAGCAACATTTTCCATTTTCTTTTGAATTTCTTTTGGTAGAGTTAGCTTTGCCTCTTGAACTAATTTTTCAAAATTAATCATTATAGTTTTATTTTAAAGTATATTTAATGTATTTTCAATCTTTAACAAAAAAGCCTGAATTTATATTTCTTCAGGCTTCTTTTTTTTGGCTTTATAAAGATTCTCATCTGCCTTTTCAATTAGATAATCAAGGGTCATACTTTTTTTCCAAAAGTAATTACCTATACTTACCGACAAAGAAAATCCTTTTAATTCGTCTTCTACTCTTTCTGAAAACATCTTTACTCCTATCTTAAACGTTTCGGGCATTAAAATTAAAAATTTGTCTCCCCCATATCTGAATACTAAATCAGTCTCTCTGTAATTTTTTTTCAAAATCTTCGCAACTATTTTCAATGCTTCGTCTCCTGCAGAATGTCCTTTTCCGTCGTTGATAATTTTTAATCCATCAAGATCAATCATTATACAATAAAGATGACGTTTATATCTTTCTGCTCTTTTAATTTCCCTTTCTCCAAATTCTTTCAAAAGTCTCCTATTGTATAATCCAGTTAAAGGATCTCTCAAAAAACTTTCTATTCCTTTTTTGTAAATTAATTTTATTATTATGCAAAAATTATATATCTTTCTGAAAAATTGGAACATTATTTTACCACCTTTCTTAAGATTTTAAAGTTCTAAACAAAAACAACCTTAATGGTTGTTTTTATATTATATCAGATTTTACTTAAAAGTCAACACCTTTATGCACTTTTAAAAATAACTCTCTTTGTTTTCTAGTCATGGCTTCTCTAGAAAAGTTTTCCATAACAAATTTTTTGGCATCTTTTGTCATCTTTTCTCTTTTTTCTTTATTCTTAAGGATATTTAAAGTTGCATTTGAAAACTCTAATTGGTTATTAACAACAATAGCTAAGTTTTTTGGGTATATCTCTGGTTGAATTTGTGAATAATAAGCTACTACTGGTGTTCCAGCCATCATGGCTTCTCCAATAACCAATCCTTGTGTTTCTGATTTAGAAGGGAAAGTAAACACATCTACTCCGCCATATATTTTGTGTGTTTCTTCTGCAGGAAGAGGACCTGTAAAAATAACTCTATCGACGATATTCATTTCCTTGGCCATGTCTTTAAACTTTTCAACATCTCCTGGGCCAACAATTAATAAAAATATATTGTTATCTTCCTTTTTAATCTTTTTCATCACTTTTAAAAGTGATTCTAAATTCTTTTCTCTACATATTCTTCCCACATAAAGTAGAATTTTTGCTCCGGAAGGAATATTAAATTTTTTATATAACTCTTTTTTAGTAAAATACTTTTTAACAATATCTATACCTGTGGGGATTGGATATATTGGCTTTGTTACTCCATATTTACGTAATTTCTTCTTTATCGCACTACTAGGAGTAATAATCACATCCATTTTATTAGCAACTACTTTAGATCGTTTGCGCATTAAGGCAGCACCAATTTTCCCAGCATACATTCGACCATACTCTTCAACTAAAGTATGGTAAGTAAGCACTTTAGGCTTATTTGATTTAAGCATGCACAATTCAAAAGCATTAGGGGTAAAACTTAAAGTATGCATCCAAAGGATATCGGGATTGAATTTCTTTATAATTTTATCTATACGATAACGAGCTGTAATCCCAAATGTTTTTTCCTCTTTTCCTATTAAGGATCCCAGAGCTTTGACTACAGTTGAAGAAGGTACTGAACAATGCTCGGCTCTATGTTTAATTTTATTATATCTTGGAGACACAACAAGAACTTTATCGCCTTTGGCGATAAGCCCATCAACCGTTGCATCTATGGAAACAGTCACGCCGTTGCGCAAAGGATAGGTTAAAGAGCTAATTAAGATTTTCATAAATATTAATTATTAATTGCTTTATTATATCAAAAAGTTAATTAAATAAAAAGATAATTTTATTTTTATTTGTTTAAAAAATCAATTTTTTCTTTTATTGAAAATAATTTTTAACTGCAAATTCAAATTGTTTAATAAAGATTTCTTTAAAATAAAATAAATTATTTATTTCATAAAAAAGCAAACTTGCTTTTTTATATTCTACTTCATTAACAGCGCGATAAGAAATTGGGATACTACCATAAGCTATTAATAAGGCATTAGAAACTAAACGGGCAGTTCGTTTATTGCCATCTTCAAAGGGTTGGATGTATGACAACAAAACTAAAGTCAGAAAAGCTTTTTCAAAAACATCTTTTTTATTATTTATTAATTTAATCATTTTCTCCATAGCTTCCTCTATTTGAAAAATATTATCTAACGGTTTATAATTTGTTCCTGTAATTCTTACTAATGCAGTTCGCAAATTTTTAGTAATTCCTAAATCAGCAGTTAAGAGTTGATGTATTTGTTCAATTTTTGCTCGCGATAAGTTTTTGAATTTTCCTTTATTTTTTAGAATAAAAATAAAAGCTTTTTTGTGGTTAAGAATCATTTGTGTTTCTTCTTTGGTTTTACCTTCTACGGCTTTATTTTCTTTTATTAAATTCTCGGTATCTAAAAGTGAATAAGTATTGCCTTCAATTTGTGAAGATTTCCATGAAAATTCAATAATAATCCGCTCGAACTCTTTAGTAATTAAAGTTTTACTTTTTATTTTTTTAAAGTTTAGTTGAAATTTTTGATGTAAAGACCTTAATGATTTTTTCTCATCTAAAGTAAAAATAGATTCTTTTTTCAATATATTAAAAATATTAAAATCAAGATGTTTTTTAATTTCACGTTTATCTTGAGATATAGAAAAATATTCTTGTACATTACTTTTTTTAATAAGCTTATATTTTTGAGTAAATATATATTTTGTTGTTCGGCCTGCACCTTGGCGCAATAAAAATCCTTTTTTAACCAAAAATCTTAAGTCTCGTATAATCGTGATTCTTGATACTTTTTTAAAATCTTTTTTTAAAAATTCTAAGGCAGAAGACACAGAAAGTTCATCTCTTTGAGAGACATAGCTTAAAATAGCCTCTTGGCGTTTATTTGTTTCTTTAATATTAAAATTCATATTTTTAATTGTATCATTTTTATATTATAATCGTATCATTTTTGATACAAAAAACAATAAGATTTTATTAACCATACTTTTTTAATAAATATTGCTTTCTCTTTTTTTCGGGAAATTTTTCAATAGCATAACGTAACATAGTTCTAGGCATTTTCTGATAATATCTTTTAAGAAATTCTTCTTCTATTTTTAAATCTCTTTTTCCTACTTCTCTTAACATCCAGCCAACCGCTTTATGGATTAAATCATGTTTATCATTCAATAATATTTTGGCTATTTTTAAAGTTTCTGAAAATCTATTGTTTCTTATAAAACTTAAAGTAGAAATAATGCTTATTCTTCTTTCCCAAAGACTTTTTGATTTGGCAAGTTTAAATAAGACTAATTTAGACTTAGTCAAAAGATACTCCCCTATTATTTTATGGGCAGATAAATCTACTAAATCCCAATTATTAATATATTTAGTATTTTTTAAATAAAGATTATAAATCTTTTCTTTATTTTTTGTATCCTGAAATTTATTTACCATAATTAAAAGAGCTGTTAATCGTTCTTCGTGAATTTTAGAATGCAGTAATTTTATTATTTCCTTGACTTTAAGGTCACTATATTTTTTAACTAACTTTCTTATCTCCGGGACAACAACACCTAAAAAAACATCCCCTTCACCATATTCTCCAGGGCCTGTTTTAAAAAATCTTTGTAAAATCTTTGCTTTTTTAGAGCTGGCTTTAGTTTTTAGTTCTTTTTTAAAATCTAAAAGAGTTAACATGTTAATTTACTTTAACAAAAAATCACCCAGAAACAAAATCTCTCGATCAAGCTCAAGAGATTTCCAAATGATTTTAGCAATATTTTATTTTTTTATCTAATTGTTACTTTAACTATCTGTTTTTTTATTTCTTCGCCAGTTTTTGATTGCAAAGAAAATTCAATTCTGGTTTTTCCAGATTTTAAAGCCAGAAATTCATATATAATATGAGTAGTTGATTTAAAGTCTTTATTCTCCCCAATAAATTGGACATAACTGGAATCATAATTCGTTTTCCATTCATATCCACTTCCCTCTTCTGGTCTTTCTATGGCCAAAGGATGAAACTCGTCTCCATTTTCAGCTTCTATCGACGTCGTGATCATTAAATCATATAATGGTCCTTCACATTTATTCATGTTCTGAACAGCTGTTCCAAAATCTTTAGTATTGTCATATTGACAAATCATTTCTTTGCCTACCCAATTAGGATTTATATTTTTAAGAAATTTTGATTTTACTTTACATAAATTATCAATTGGGCCAATGATCTCATAATGATAAATACCTGCAGCAGTAAATTTTGCTGGACTACACTCTTTAAATTTGTCTGTCATGCAATTTGTTATAGTTTCATATTCTTCTTCAGAAACTGCTAAAGCTGTATCTCCACAATCTACAATAAATTCATTAAATTCTTCTGTATCTTGTTCTGTTTTCTCTTGAGCAACAGATCCTTCTTCATTAACTTTTGATTCTTTGTCAGAAGTAGATGCTTTACTTAGTAAATAAACTCCTCCTACAATTAATACTAGGAGAACTACTATAATAGAAATTATCCATACGGTTGTTAATCCTAAATTTTGTTTTTTTACTTGATGTTTCATAATTTATTATTTAATTATAAATTTATATTATTTTTCACGACCTTTTTTATATTATTTTATAATACTATAAAATCGCCTGAATAAAAAGACGATTTGTATTAGTTGTAATTATATTATTAATTATTTATTTCTCATCTTATTATAGGTCTTACTGCTTCGGCGTTCTATGCTTAGGATTTTGATAGAGTTATCAATCTTACGAAAAATAATACGTATGTTACTTTTACGAATACGAAAAACATCATTTCTCCCTTTTAGCTTTTTCAGATTCAGATTTTGAAAATCTTTTCTGTCTATCTGGATAAGAATCTTTTTGAGTTTTTTTCTTTCTCCAGAACTTAATTTGTTTAATGCTTTTTCGATCTTATCCATATAAAATAATTATATTCGTTTCAATAATTCTTTAAGATCAACTCCCCCTTTTTTTATTTTAGTAAAATCTATAACTTCCTCCCAGGGAGACTCATCGATAGGAGAAATTTTAAATAATGGTTTAGATTTTTTAAAGACAATAAAAGAGCGCCCCCTTTTAATTTCTTGGGCATACTCTTGCATATTCTCTCTTAAATTTTTGAGATTTATAATATTTTCCATAATTTTAAGTTTAACTTTTGTTCACCTTAAGTTTAACTTCTTTAAAATTTCTTGTCAAGTCCATATATCAAAAAAACCGCCTGAATAAAAAGACGATTTTTTATTATAGTTTCAGTTGTGAAACGCTTTTCTAAATTAATTGCTAATTAATGTTTTCTTTTAAAATTAAACATTTATTTTGGCAGCCAGAGCAAAGGAATAAAAATAATTTTTCCAATTTTCTTCTGAAGAAGAATAATTATTGCCACAAGCAAAATAATCAATAAAATTCTCTTGTACTCTTGTTAACTCTCGCAGACGTCCATGGTTTTTTTTATCTGCTATTGTTAGATTCATTAACTCCAATGCTCGTTCAAAAGCTAGTTGACTATATTCTGTATTATTCTTATTTTTCCAATTAATAGCTCTTTCTACTTCGCTGCCAATGTTTGCCATTTGTTCAAAGAAAGAAAGTTTTTTCCATCTTCCTTGGCTAAGTTCTAAATGTTGAAAACTCATTTTTCTATTAATTTATTTACTATTTCTATGATTTTTTCTCTAATTTCAAGATTATCTACTCCCCGACTACGGTTTTGTTGAGAAGGTCTAATATTAATAACAGAATCAAACTCAATAAAATCTTGGTCAATTTTTTCTAGATAAATATTAATTCCCCAAAGATTTTCTTGTTTAGAGCCATTTTCAATTAATAAAGCTTGTTCATCTGCATGAAGTTCACCATTAACCGCCATTACTTCTTTTTCTATATCAACTACACCTTTGACTAAATTACCAAACATCTTATCAGCCATTTTTTTAAGCTCCTTTACTAAAATTTTATTGGTTATTACCTCCATAATTTTCCAAACATATTATAAAACTCTTATCTAAAGATAACTTATTTATTTATGTATTGCAATATAATATACAGTTTTACAAAAACCGCCTGAATAAGGCGATCTTCATTTGTTATGAGCATGGAGAATAATATTAGAGCCTATTTAAGATTAAAACTCAGTTGTCTTTTTTAAATGAATTTTTAATAATTTTATAACTAGTAATGGCTAGAAACAAAATATAACTAAAAGATAATATACTGATGGTTATAGCAAAAAATGATGTGTTTTTTATTATTCCTAAACTTCCCAATATAATAACTAAAAATAAAAAAAGAAGTGCGCCAAAAATATAACGGTTGACTTTTGTATAAAGAAACCTAGGTACAGGAATTTTATATCTGGCTTTGATATTCAATCTTTCACATATTTTAAAAGCAGTTTCACAGTCTTTAGTAGGAATTAAAAGCGTATAGGCAGTCCATTTTGCTTCAGCTGTGGATTCTTTACCAATATTGGTCCCCGGATAGAGAACTTTTACAGGAATTCCTACTTTTTTGAACTCGGATTTTAATATATCAACTTCTTCTGCTATATATGTTCCAAAGTTTATAAAATCACTTGAATTATTTTTCCCCATATATTTTATTTTATCAAAAAATTACTTAGTTACTTATTTTGATTCATTCAATCTATATTATAAGATAATATTTGTTCTATGTTAAAATTTGCCCTATCCCCGATCTCTAAACCAATTTTATCTGCTATCCCTTTATTTAGCTCTAAAACGTATTTTGCCTTTTGACTAGAACTAATTTTGGGGCATTCATCATTTTTACAAGGCTGATTGTTCTTACTTACGAAAACCACTTCTTTATCTTTATTAAGCCATATTATGTCCAAAGAAATTAGAGTATTTTTCATCCAAAAACTGTATTCTTCTTCCTCTGCAAAAATAAAAAGCATTCCTTCGTTCTCTCCTAAGTAATTTCTGAACATTAATCCTTGTTCTCTTTCTTTTGGAGTTAAGGCTAGCTCAACATTAAAACAATCATTTCTAAAACACAACTGAGTTTGTTTTTGGTTGTTTTTACTTATAAAAAATAATAAATAAGTTAAACTAATGAGAATAAGTAGAATTAATGAAAAGATAATAATTAAAATAATTTCCTTATTCATAATATTTATTCTATCAAAAAACCGTCTGAATAAAAAGACGATTTTTGCTTACTGCGGGTCGTGGACGACATTAGAACCTGTTTTATAAAAACGAAGGAAGAGATTGAGCCTTTTAGAGTATTAGTTAATTAAAAATCAGTATTTGTAAATTGCTGAATCAATAAATAATATTATATTGCCCAGAAAAATTACTAAAATAACTTAGATAACGATCCAAATACGTAAAATATCAAAGGAAAAATTATTTGGAGAGCCAAATAAATTATTAAAATCCATACCCAAATACTCAATCTTTTTTTTGGGTTTGCTTGTCCTTGTAAATTACCCTGAAGAGAATCTTGTATTTCTGGGTGTTTGTGCATATAGAGTTTATAAAAAATAATTGTGAGAATACTTAAGGTTCCATCAATTATACTAACTGCAGCTAAAATTCTAAAAAACATTTCTCCCAAAACTTTTGTAGCATTACTTGTATATATTATTGGCTGTAACATCAGGACTATTATGCCTATAAAAACATAGTTTATATAGACAATTATGTCTATATATTTTTTCTTACGTAATGCTTTAGATAAAATATCTCCATGAAGAGAAGCAAAACCAATTACAAAATAAGTTTGATATAAATGCCAAACTGCTTCTCCTGGAACCATCTTCCAGATGCCGAAAATAGAGGTGAAAAAACTAATTACTATAAGAGTGAATACAACATTAATAAAAAAACTTAATTTTTCAAATGTATTTTGTTTTTCATCATTCCATATAAAAACTAAACTAATTAATGAATGAGTAATAACCATTAAAAGAGTCAGTAATACTCTGCCAAATATTTCATTAAATTCTCCGATAAGAACGGTAACTACAGCAACTAAAGCTGAAATTATTAAACTTCCGATTAGGCCAAAAAGGAAAATTTTTTTGAATTCTGTTAATTTTAACATAATAAATAATTGTTATTTTAGAATTTTATAAACCTTTGCTTTTTATTATTATACCAAAAAACCACTTAGATAAAAAGACAATTTTAATTTGCTACGGGTTGTGGACGATGTTAGAACCTGTTTTTTCTAAAAATACTTATTATTTACCTTCCCATAAATTTAAAAGCCATTATTAAGACCGCAACTAATAATATTGGTCA
>Ga0075125_10000368_pt1 | contig 20163 bp, 25 predicted proteins | sample AntAceMetag02UKN_FD_69810 | JGI IMG/M metagenome (GOLD analysis project Ga0075125, IMG submission 69810) | Saline lake microbial communities from Ace Lake, Antarctica - Antarctic Ace Lake Metagenome 02UKN | ecosystem: Environmental > Aquatic > Non-marine Saline and Alkaline > Saline | place... | reverse complement strand
CTTTAATCATTGTTCAAAGAAGTACGTCTTCAACAATCCCTGTGTGGACAACAACAGGAGGATTTAGTAGTGGCAATAGAATTTATGGACAGACTATAGATAATGTTACAGCTAACGGAACAGTAACTAATCCTGATGGTAGTGGTGTGTTAGGAATGAATATTACTGTAACAAGTTCTGGTGGAACAGTTGTAGATAATGAAGCAATGACGAACATATCAGGTAATTCAACAACAGCAACTTTCAAGTACGATACAGATTTCATACTTGATGTTGCAGGAACTTGGACAGTCACAACAAAAGCTATTTATGGAAATTATACAAGTGCATCAAGTAGCAATATTGATGTAGTTACAAGTAATTTTACAGTATCAACAAATCATTACGGTTTTACAACTGGTAATATTCCTACAGAAAATCAAATTAGTGAGTTTATTGCTGATTATACTTATGATTTATTAGAAATTACAGATAACATAACAACAATGACTGCAAATTGGCCAACTATTCTTTCAAGGTTTAATGTTTCATATAATTCTAATTTAGTTGGTGGACTTAATATAATACTTGATGTTGATTGTACTGACCAATTAAGGGTTGATGTTTACAAAACACAAATAGCATCTAATTTCCCGGATTTGCTTACAGGTAATTATCAGAGTGCAATAATTTATTTAAGTTTAGAATTTTTAAATAACAGTTACTCACCAACAGAGGCAGATAATTGTTTTAATAATATTAGTAAAGAATTAGTAAGTGCAACAAACAATCAATTCATAGTTTATAGTAAAGGATATAACAGTAGTGGGTTAGACACAAGTTATATCAGTCCTACACCAATGAGATATAACGAGGAGATATATCAACACACATTTATTAATTGGGAAGCAGCAACAAGTAGGAATACAACTTATTTAAATAGAATATATAATGTAGTGGAACAACATCCTGATATGTTAGATATAGGACAGGATTTACATGATAAAGCTTATTCATTATTACGGACAGGAATAAATGCGTCAACAACAATAGTAAATACAAGTGTTGCTGAGTTGACAAATGGAGATTTAATTGTGTTTAATAATCTTTCTATAGATTGGGTTGAAAGAAGTATAACAGTTAAAACTGGATTATCAAAAGATATTTATGATTACACAAATAAAGATATTATTGAAATGAATAATGATTTAACATTCCCTGTGAATGTGTATAACTATTCAGCAAGTTATCTTATGTTAGATGATTTTGATAATTATCAAATGACATCAAATACAGAAGGAACACTTTACAAAGCAACAACAAGCGGATGGCAAAATTTTAGTTGGGATAACGGAGTAAAAGATGCAGCAAATGATGTTAGTACAGCAATAAGAAAATTGATTTATTTATATGACCCAACATTTTCAACAACAGATGTTTATATGGTTTATTATGGTTGGTTGAATGCATCGTATGTTCAAAATTGGACGATGTATGATTTTATAATAATAGCTGATAAGAATGACGGCGAAATTGATTTAATAGTTGAACAAACAGATGTGCTAGGATATATTGGTGTGTTTGATTATAATCAAAGTAATACTACATGGGTCACACAAAAGAAATTACAAATAGATGAGTGGTTAGCATTTAATACAAGCATGGCAGGAATTTTCCTTGATGGATTAGATAGTGCAACAATAATAAATGCTACAGATTTTGAACTTAAATTTAAGCAAGTTGTTGATTATGTAAGAATTGATAAAGGAAAATTAGCATACTTAAATACATATGCTTATAGTGAAGATTATTGCACTTGGGGGGACGCTTGTATGAAAGAGAGTTGTGTTAGAAGATGGAATGGAACTAACGCAAGTGCACCAACAGCTTATGATTGGGAAGATTGGGATTTAGAACTCGAAAAATCATCATTTTATAATAGTCATAATATACAAATAATTTGTCAAGGATTTGATAATAGGACAGCAGCAGCACCATATCAAATATATAATTATACTAGAATGATTAATGCATATTATGCAAGTAAAGTATTAGGTTATGAGTATTGGAGTTGGCATCAACCAGACTTCCAGTACACTCCAGATATTTATATACCAGACGTGGGAACTGATTTAGCAAGTACTTGGCAAACAGATGATAATGAAACGTATTATAGATTATACAGCAATGGGGTTGTGTATTATAATAAAACAAGTCATCACGGATGGCAAGATAACGGCAGAGAAATTGAGGGTGCAAAATTGCACGTTAATTTATATGATAATGGTGGTTCAGCATTGGATTATAATATATTAGTTAGTGATGGCGAAACAGGAAGTACTGAGTATGTTTATACATTAACAACACCAGGAAGTGCTTGGGGTTATGTGTATTATAATTTAACTTTAAATGAAAGTAATTGGTATGATATAGGAAGGTATAGATTAGAATTTTACAGTCCTTATGGTGCAGGAACTGCTTATTTGGGTATGGACACAACTGGCACCACTTGGCAAGGATACAGAAGTTGGGGTTCAGCTGATAGTGGAGTAACTTGGACTGGTGAAACAGAGAATTATAAATATTTGTCAACACTTGAATTGTATGATGCTAAAAAAGCCTCATTGGATAGTGGTATAGAAATTGTAACTGAGACCGATACTCTAACAACATATTATGAAAATACTTCGATTGAGGGTGATAATGCGTGGTATCTAAAAACTTGGAGCCTACCAGTTAGTATAAGAGCAAAAGAGTTTTACAATTTAAGTTATTGGAACGGAACTGCTTACAATAATCTTTATCCACGTAATACAACAACCTGTGATACAGATAGTCCATGGTGGAATACAACAGCAATTGATGGTGATAGTTATCATAGTTGTTTTGAACAGGATGAGTTTAATTATATTTACAGAGTTGTTACACCAAATATGACTCAAAGTGATATATTGTTTTTTAGAGAACCACCACAGTATGTTAATGATATTTATGTAACACCAACAAATCCAAGGTATAACCAAAATTTAAATTGTAATTTCAATGTAACAAGTGTTGATAATACAACAAATTTAAATGTGTCAATTACTTGGTATAATAGTAGTGATAATAGTTCATGGAGTAATGTAGGTGATTATAATGTTACATATTATAATGTGACATTTGATACATTATATACAACAACTGTAGGAAATGGTAGTGTAACACAAACATTAGATAATTATACTTATTGGAAATGTAATATAGGTGTTGATGATGGTGAAAGAATATTATATGAAAGTAGTAGTGTTGTTCCTGTTTATCCTTTGGAAAATTTAACAGTATATAGTGATGTGAATGAAACAGAAAGAAACGGGGCGTTGAATGCTACTTTTAGCGTTATAGATTATGATGGCGGTATAGAGTGTTTACTTGATATTAATGAGAGTGGAATAAATTATACTTATGATATTAATCATAATGATTGTTATCAGGAAACAGCAAATGTTGCTACAAATTGTGGAGGATTAAATACAGGAACTTATTCGTTTGTTGGTACATTTTTTGGTGCACCTGAACCGAAAGAAAATTTAAATGATGGGGATTATTCTACATATACGCATCCACTACCAATAAATAACAACCATGTATATATGTATGTTAATTATACAAAACCAAATAAACAGTATGTTAATGCAACTTGGCAAACTAAAAATAATAATGGACTATTTAATGATACAGTACCAGATGCGTGTTTTAATGCGTATGAAGATAAATTAATGTTCCAAGTTGATTTATATCAAGGAACAATAGGAACAAACGCCGAAACATTTTGGAACTGTTATAATGGAAGTAGTTGGCAATTAGTTAGAGCATCAGGACCAGGATTAAATGATTATCAAGCATATGAAGAAGCAATTTTTTGGAACAGTGAAAAAATTAAAACCAATTCCTGGGTGTTCCAAAATAAAAATGATTATATAGGTTATGAATTTTATAACCCTGGAGCAGGCGGATGGTATTGGTATAATTATACTAATAGATTAAGTCCTTTATTAAATTGGTCTATGAATTATATAAATGCTACAGGAGATTATAAGGATGTAGAAATTCCATCAAGTTGTCATGCCACATCAGTTGTTCAAATTAGAGAAACATTTGATGTAATTGGTGATAGAACGTTACAATGTTATAATACAACACATTGGGAAGATTTATTTGCTATGCCATCAGGTGATATTTACACAGGCTATGGTCTTGAATGGATATTATTAAATGATAGTGTTAATAATGGAACTAACACAACAATACAATATATACCTAGTGCAGGAGGGCCATATGATTGGAATATAAGTTGTACAGCAACAGGTAATGAAATTCCTCTTATTAGTGATAGTAGAGCATTTAGATATGATATAGTAGGTCCTTGGATGGATGATTATGGTGATGATTCAACAGCAGATTATCCTGAGATAGGAGATGGAATAGTTCTCAATGTAACTATTAATGATATGTTTACAATCGACCAATGTCAATTGCAAATACATGATAATGGCACATGGTGGAATTCAACATCATATGCCGGAATAAGTGCTTATGAAGAATATAATTTAACAATGGGTTGGGTAGTTAGACCAGTAAGCACAGCAAACAACACCGTGATATGGTGGAGAGTTGCTTGTGCGGATTTAGCAGGCAACTGGAATACAAGTGTCAATCAAAGTTTTATTGTTAAAGATAGGACGTTCCCAGTAATAAGTAATGCAACATCAGGAAACAATTGGTTAGCAAATGTTACAAAACAATTTGGTTCTTTGCCAGCAGGAAATGTGGAGGTAATAACAGATAGCGGATTAGTTCAAGGAATAATTAATGTTAATAGACACAACTTATCAATGAATTTTACATACTATGATTATAATTTATTTCAAGTTGAACAGTTAGTAATATGTGATATCAATGGAACAATAGATAATTATACAATGATGGATTATAATTCATCAAATTTAACAGTTACAAGAAATGTATCTTTATCGGGCATGGATTTTCAAAGATGTAGCATTAATATAAGTGTATCAGACGACCACACAACTGAGAAAATACCAAATTATAAAATTAATAAAATAAATAATGGGGTTGAATATTTAACAGAAAATAAAAATTTAGTAACTGTTGAATTAACTCCTAAAGATATTAAAGATAAGAAGTGGATTGGTAAACAAATATTAGGTAAAAAAATACTTGATAAACCATTAATTGGAAATACAGATATAAAGAAAATAACTACCAATAAGAAAAAAGATAGATATAATTTTGAATTTGAATTTGAAGAACCAATTCAAGAAACAACATTTACAATAAAAGCAAATAATAAAATATACTATCGTGAAGGAAGCAATTATCCAGCACATTTTGTTATATGGAATGAAGAATTAAAAAGTGGTAATTGGGTTGATTTTGCTGAATTAGGAATAGGAAAAAATCAATATAGTGTAAACAAAATAAGTGATTATGAATTTGAAGTTACTATCAATTTAGATGTGCCTCAAAAGAATTTTATGTTTGAATCAATAGGTGGCTTGAATGTTTACAATGCTACTTATTTCTTTTATACAGGTGGAGAAGTAAATATATCAAGTAATAATTTATATGATAATACTTCGATTAGTGATTGGAATATAACAGTCACAACATTAAATGCGTACCCAGGATGGAACGGGAGTGCAGTAATTAATGACACTTGGGTATTATTAGAGAATGTGACTAACGGAACATATCAGTTAGATTTTAGTCATTATTGTTTTTTCCCGCAAACGGATATATTAAATATATCAAATGTGACACAAAATTTAACTTGGGAGTCATGGCAAGCCGAATGGAGTTTTCAAGTAGATAATGTAGCAACAGGAACATTATTAGAAGGTTGGAATGTATCAATTTATAATACTGACAGTGGACAATGGCATAATTTTACGAATGTAAGTTCAGTATCAAATTTAATATTAAATGCAACAACATACACAGTTAATATATCTGCTAGTGGATATGAAGATAATATATTTAATTATACTTTTGGTTGTAAAGAAAATTTGACTAATATAATACATATGAGTTTTCTAGCAACATTCTTTTTGTATGATGAGAACACGTTAGATGTGTTTAATGTAAGTAGTCCTGACACAATTTATTTCGTATTAATATGCCCAAATTCAACTGAGACATCTGTAATATCAACAAATGTTTCAACAATACCAATAACTTGTGATTATGATAAATTTAGATTTATACTTGATTATGGAAGTACGAGTTATTATAGAACATTTATATTAGAACCTGATGATGCATTATCCGTAGATGTGTTTCTAATCGATGCAGCAACAACCACTTATGTAAGTAATAACTTTATAGTTGACGATTTAGTGGATGACTATGAGGATGTGCAAGTGTATATCTATAAGATGATAGGTGATGCAAAAACACAAATAACAGCAGATTGGATTGATATAGAGAGTAAAATAACTGCATATTTAATACAAAATCATGAGTATATTGTGGAGATACATAGTAGTAATAATCCTGTTAGAATAATGGGAAATTATGTTGCATCAGAAAGTGGTGATAAAGCATTAAAACTTTATAGCATAGATTTAGATTATGCAACAACAAGCTATGTAAATAATATTCATGTTGCCATGGGAAAATATAATGGAATTAACGAAACAACAAACACAAGTGATATTTATGCAGTATTAAGGCTACAAGGTTATTCATATATTGCAAGCCCAGAAAAGAATTTAACTTATGTACAATATGATTTAATGTTAGATAGTTGTGAAGCACCTGCATTTTATACATGGACAGAAAATGATACATCAATATTATGGACAACAACAGGTATAGAACACACATATAATATTTCAGAATATGAGAACAGAACTATTTGCAGTAATACAACAATAGTTGGAACTGCTGCAGACGGAACTACCGACACACATACATTTACAAAGTTAATACAAACCTATGAGAAAATACAGCAGGAAATATTTGAGTATGTATCGCACAATTGGATGAATTGGTTAATAATGATATTACTAGGAACAATTGCGTTAATGGGCTCATTAAAATCAGAAAATTATGCAATATTGGGTGTTGTATTATTAGGAGCATTGCTTGCAACATTTGGGTGGTTTACAATAGGTGGCGGAGTGCTTGCTGTTGCAGTTCTTATAGCAGTGGTATCAATATTTAAAACGAAGGAGAAAAAATTATATTAGGAGATAATAATGAGTGCAAAAGATACTGTGTTTAATGTGATTAAATTTACGTTTTTGATAAATATAGCCGTAGGTTTTATATTTACATTATTTCCGGCAATGGCGTCGTTAGGAACAGGTTTTGAATATACAGAAAATGACAGTTCATATTTTACAGACGAAATGCAGAAGCAAATAAACCCTGATGGTTTATTAGAAGATAAAACAGATGCCACCAGCAGAGTATTTGATATGCTTAATTTAGGATTGTTAAAGAAAATTTCAACAGTTATTAAACATTATTTATATGGTATTGTGGTCATATTTGATATGATAATTGGCGGGTTTTTAGACCCAAAAATATACTCTTATTTATTTAGTTTCCCATTGGGAGCATTTTATACAATGATGAACTTAGCTTATATATTTGCAATATGGAGCTTACTGACAGGACAGGATGAATAATGATAGGTGAAAAATGGTAAACGCAACCGGGTGGGCCCAAATGATGGACGGGCAGTTGATACAAGCTGCTTATGTTATGTTTAATGCTGAAGTTGGCGGATGGTCAATAGGTGTCTTATTTTTAGTTTACCAATTTATGTTATGGATGAAGACAAAAAATCTTACCGCGTGTGTTATTACAACGATGATGTTTGTTGCACTCTTTTTTTCAAGTACTTTATTACCACGATACAGTATGGTAATAATAACTGTGACTTTGGTATTTGAGTTAGCAGGAATTTTATATTTATGGATATTTGAATAAAATGAAGAAGCATAAAATAGTAACGAATAATAAGGAAATATATGAGAAGTTTAATCTACTTAATTTCTCATCAGAAGTACTGATAGACAATGTAGAAACAAAGCAGATAAATAAGATTATACAGAACATAAACAGAGATGGCTTGAATATACAATGTGAGAAGGTAGGGGCATATTTTATCGTAAGGAAACTTCAACCAATTAATTTTAATTTATATATGCTATCAAACGGTAAGAAATAATCACAAATAAAATATATATATAAATGAATAACCATTATATGATTATATCATTAAAAAGAAGTCACCAAAAAAAATAAAAATTAAAAAGGAAACCAAGTCAAATAAAATATATATATAAAAGAATATAGGTACACAAATATTATTAAAATTTTAGAGGTAGATAAAAATGTTTATGGAAATAGCAATTGGAGCAATCGGTATAGGCGTTGTGCTTATGGTTGGTTATTTAGTTATTGCACAAGTTAGAGCAGCACTTCCTTCCTCAGCTGACGGAAACGTAACAGCAGGTATGACAAGTACACAGGCAACTGTGTTCGCAGGTTTTGCACTTATTGCAGTAGGTATTATTGTTCTTGCAGCATTTGGACTCATTTCAGTGTTCAAGTAAGTACAAAAATTTTTTATTATTATAATAAACACGGAGGTGTTTGAGTATGTTTATGGAAATAGCAATTGGCGCAATTGGTATCGGCGTTGTATTAATGGTAGGATATCTAGTAATTGCACAAGTTAGAGCATCATTACCAACACAATACATTTGGAACGGAACACATAACGTGGAAGATATGAATGTAACAAATGGTATGGCAAGTACACAGGCAACTGTGTTCGCAGGTTTTGCACTTATTGCAGTTGGAATCATTGTTCTTGCGGCATTTGGACTCATTTCAGTGTTCAAGTAAGTACAAAATATAATAAAAATAAAAAAAATTTGACACTTGGAGGTGTTTGAATATGTTTATGGAAATAGCAATTGGCGCAATTGGTATCGGCGTTGTATTAATGGTAGGATATCTAGTAATTGCACAAGTTAGAGCAGCTCTTCCTTCCTCAGCTGACGGAAACGTAACAGCAGGTATGGCAAGCACTCAAGCAACAGTATTTGCAGGCTTTGGACTAATTGCAGTAGGTATTATTGTACTAGCAGCTTTCGGTCTTATTTCAGTATTTAAGTAATTAAATGCTGAATTTTTTATTTTTTTTTCTTTTAATTATAGAGAGAATTAACAATGATAAAAACGAAATTAAAATATCTAATTAAATACGATTTTTCTAATTATAATTCTAAAATAAAAGTGGACGGTGAAACACAATGAAGTTTAAAAATATATTTGTTATGTTGATGATAGCAGTATTAATAGTTATGTCTGCTGTAGCGGTAACTGCAGTTTTTCCAACAGTTACCATTTCAGAACCTATAAATGGCCAACTTGTTTAGACAACTGTAGATATTAATTGGTCAGGCACAAGTTATTGGAATGCTACACATAATACATCGTATTATAATTTATCTACATATAATGATTCAGGACTAGGATGGGTATTATATGAAGTGCGAAATGATTCGGTACAAAATGGTACTTTTTCTTGGACCGATATTTTAACCACTTATGCAAGTGGTTATTATACATATGGTATAAGAGTATATGCAGCTAATGGAACAGGAGAAACAGATTTTTATTATACAGGATATTCAGGAAATTTCACAATAGACCACACAGCACCTAATGTAACTGGAACAGCAATAACTTCAAGTGATGGCGGTTATTTTTATACAACTTCGACATTAACTTGTAGTGGAACATATGCTGATATGTATGGCGCCGGTGAGAGCGGAAGTACATTTGCTTGGTTCGAAGAAGGAGTAGTTATTGTAGGACAAACTACACAAATATTTACTGGAACACTAACAGACACAAACACATATATATGCGAGTACACACCAAGTGATGGTTATAACATAGGAACTGCAGGAAATTCATCAATTATAACGGCATCGTATTCTCCAACAACAGATGGTGCAATAAGTTGTAGAGCAGTACAAACAACCGTTTACGCAGGGTTTGCTTTAATTGCAGTTGGTATAATTGTATTAGCAGGATTTATGATAATACAACTATTCAAAGGTGACATGGGTGGTGCTGAAGTGTTAATAGCAGTTATTATTGGAGCAATAGCAATTGGCGTTATTTTATTAGTTGGTTATGTTGTTATTGATAAAGTAGGAGCATCTGTTTGCACACCATAAGTGTAAATATTTTTTTCTTTTTTATTTTATATGAGAGGACTCTGTCCTTCACGGCAATATAAATCGCACCACAACATTTATATAATATAGGAGTATTTTATTCTATAAAATAGGTGTTATATTATGAAAAAAATAGTTCGTAAAATAGGTGATTCTTTGGGCATTATATTTAACAGAGAAGAGAGAAAAATTTATGACATTCGGATTGATAAAATTCTAGATTTGAGCCTTAAAGATATTAAAAAAGAGGTGAAGAAAAAATGATTATAGGGTTATTTATTTTCTTCGAAGTTGTTATGATAGGATTCTTTATTACAAGTTTTTTTACACACCAAGAGATATTTTGGGGCATAACACTTTTGTTGAGTGGTGTTTTAATGGTTACAAGTTATAGCGTTGAAATTGTTGGTTATGAGTTTAATTCAACATTTAGCGCATATGCTCCTGTTGTCACGAGTTATAGTTATCCTTATTTAATGGGATTAAATATGTTGTTCTTTATACTTGCTTTAATATTGGGGCTTTATGATATATTTGACAAGTATGGCGCAAAAGCTATAATACGAAGAGAAGACGAAAAACAAGAACAAGATGAATTTAGATTAAGTAATAATCCAACATTTAAGGAAGGATATAAAAAGGAGAGTAAAAATGGGCCTGGCAAATAAAATAAGTAACAGTATTTTATTTATTTTAATATTTATTATGTTTTCATCTTTTGCGAGTGCAAGTTTATTCGGACCAGATTCACCACCTCCGCAAGTTGTTAATATTTCTGGATTTTGTGGAGTAGCAGGATGTAATATGACCGGCGATATTTTTATGAATGGTAATACAATATGGAATGCAACATTATGGTATTCAACTATTTATAATGCAACAATAATTAATGTGACACAAATTAATGGTAGTGTTGATGTTGATGGGAATGTAACAGCTGATAATTTTATTGGTAATTTTTATGGTAATGTTAGTGGAGAAAATATTTCTGATACTTATGTTCCTTATACAGGAGCAATACGAGATGTTGATTTAGGGTCAAAAGAATTAAATGCTTCTGTATTAAGAGCAGAATTTTCAACTGGAGGATTACTTCATTTAATAAGGTCCACCATGAGTAGTGTAATTGATGGTAATAGATTAGGACAAATATTATTTTGGGGTAGAGAAAATATTACTGGAGAACTAAATGTTGGAGCACATATTACAGCAAAAGGAGATGGTAATTGGGGCACTGGATTATATCACCCGACGAGATTAGAATTTTATACGGAAGATAATACTGGTGGTAGTGGTATGGCCTATCCAAAATTAACTATTAATTCTGATGGCGAAGTTTGGGTTACAAGAGATTATCATTATTTAATTTTTGGTAGTGGTAAAGACATAACAGAATATTTTGATGGTAGTGATAGAATTTCTATGGCGAATTATGATAATACAAAATATTATTTTTATAATTATACTGATATAATATTTGATAGTAGTAATGTTACAGCAGATTATTATTTTGGTTCGGGTGCATATTTATCAGAATTAAATGTTACAGGAAATGTATCTGTTGATGGTGATTTAGATTTATCAGGTTATACATTAATTACAAGTTATATAGAAGGGCCAGGAGCTGGTGGAATGGACTTGCGTGGTGACCCTTGGTATCTTGGTGGAACTGATTTTGAGATTGACCAAGATTTAAGAGTAAATAATACTGTGGTAGAAAATGATTTGACTGTTGGTAATAATTTAACAGTAGCAGGAAATATATCAGCACAATATTATTATGGTAACGGAAGTTTATTAACTGGACTTGATAATATATATGTTCCATATATTGGAGCTACAAGTGATGTAAATATAGGAAAACATAATTATATAACAAATGGTAGTGTGCAATGGCTTGAACAATCAGGAATACAAAATTTATTTTATATAAATCCATTAACAGGTGATGGATTTAGAATGGAGTATTGGTATGATTTTGAAGTACCAAATGACGATTGGCTTGTATTTCATAAAACCGATGGTAACGATATTTATCCTGATGGAGGAATTGCTTTTATGATGAGCAACTCAAGTGGCTATAATGATACTGTGCTGAAAATATATGGTAATGGTCTGTTTGATTTTGATGATAATAATCTTCAAACAACTGGGAATATTACAGCTAGTAATTTGTGTTATAGTAATGGCTCAGGTTGTATTAATTATTCAACACCTGATTTATGGGCGAATGTTAGTGGAACAGCAACATATTATAATAATGTTAATATTACAGAAAATTTAAGTGTTGGTGGCAGTGGAACATTTTCTGGTGAGATAGGTAATAAGAGTAAATTATTAGGTTATAGTAATGTAAGAATTGGAGCGTATAGTGGTGCTTTAGGATGGGGAACTATTTTATTTGAAAGTAATGTTCCTTTAGGTGCGGATACAGTATGGGCCATTGATAATGGTGGTGATAATATTAGGGTATATAATCCAACTTCTGGATATGCTAAATTTAGAATTAATGATACCACTATTATTGCTGGCGAAGTTGTTGCTGGTAGAGAAGTTGATTGGGATATTACAGGTGATACTTTGGCACGTGGTGATATAAATCAAACAACAGGTAATGCAACTATTAATAATATTTATGGTGGTATGTATTATCATAATCATACAGGGACTACATTAAGTTTTGCTGGTAGCAGTGTTTTTTATAATTTGTTCATGACTAATGCGAGTCACTTAAACGGATTTATATATCAAGGTGGTTGGGGTCAAGTATCAAATTTAACGGCGCAGTTTAGTGGGTTGTATCAAGCAGTTTATATGGGAATAGGTTCTGGGGTGAACAATCATATTTATTTAACTTCGGTATTTGTAAATAATGTAAATATGGAAAATTGTGGAAATCATAAAAAAATGTCGGCAGGTGGCGATGTGACGACTCAAAGTGGAATTTGTTTTATTGATTTACAAGTTGGCGATGTTGTTGATATTAGAACTGCCGATTATGGTGACACTGGTAATGGTGTTTATTATGGTGGCAATATGAATTTAATAAGGGTGGGTAATTAATATGAGAGCATACGATGAAGAAGTAATGGCGGAAACGCAGGAAAATAACCTTCCTGTACCTTCACAAGAAGGTACCATGGAACAAAACCCTTTTGATGCGGAACGATTTAGAAATGTACAATTACCTGACCAGCCGCTGCAGTATGGGGGCGGACTTATTGAAAATTTATTAAACAATGATGAGGTACCTGAAGAAATACGGAAAAAACATTGGCACATCTTTCATAAAGATAATGTACTGACATTTTTAGATGAGCCACGTAAGCAAAATAAACTTTTAAATTTTGATATTATTAAAATAGATATACTTAATGCTATGCCGTACTATGATTATACATTTAAACAGGAAATGGAATTTGATATTTTAAGAAATGTTTTTGAGACTAAATTAGATAGAGCAATGGGAAATAAAGGAAAAAATGAAAGAATATTATTAAATTCACAATTTACTGAATCTAAGATGGTAAGTGAGTCCGGAAGTGGCGATATGGTCAAGGAAGGATTTTTTAAACGTCTTTTGGGGAGACGTTGAGTAAGAGTAATAGTAATAATAGTTAAATTATATTAATGTGGGGTTGAATAAAATGAGTTGGGTAGTTAATGTTTACTTATGGATTGGTGTTTCCTTGTTCTTTATCTTGGCGTTTTTTATAGCATTTATTTTGCTGATTGTATTAGCCAAAAAAACACACGCAATGATTGAATTAAAATCATGGATGAAAGGAAGACCAATAGCGTTATTCTTTCAAGAGAACAGATATTGTGAGTGGAAAGTTGTCACACCTGAAGCAGGAATAGTAATCGATAAAGTATATGGTGCATTTATTGTTAATGAAAGAGCAACGTATGTTGATAGAAAAACAAAGTCTGTTTTGATACCATTTGATTCGTCATTTGGTGCAAGTGTCAATGTCCATGCTGCTAAATTAGCAGATGATTTACAATATATAATAAAGGACGACGAAGAGATGAGCAAATTACGATATGCCATCGGTAATAATTTAATAGAGGATAGTAAAACCATTGACGCATTAAAAACAAGCATACATTTTGGCGCTATTAAAAATATGATGACTGCTTTAATACCACATAATATTAATGCTAAAATTGAGATGGTATTAGCATCACGTATGTCAGGATATGGTAAAACAAATGTGTCACAAGTTATATTATTATTCGCAGCAATATTTGGAGCAATCTTATTGGGTGCCTTAATAATATATTTAACATTTGGCAAAGGTACAGGGGCATAAAAATATGGCAGGTGTACCAGGTGTCCCCGCTGCTAAGTTTGGGTTTAACACTTTTCAAGAAATCAAATCACATTCTAGCATTCTTTTTAATGAGAGATTAGCAATCCTCTTCTATTTATTAGATGTGAGAAGTATTGAATTAAACACCAATTATGATGTTGATAAAATTCGAGAAGTACGTGCGTTAATTAAACAAATATATAAAAATATTAGATGTTTATTAAGTTATAATCCAACAGTTAGAGCAACGCTTAATTTAGAAACAAAAGACGGTGGTATTTATGTAACCGATGTTGCTATTGGTACAGTTGATAAGATGATAGAGTATTGTGAAGTTGATGAATACACTCCCAAAAGGATTTATATAATAGTTCAAGAATTAAACAATTTAGAGATGATGCTGAAGCAAATATTACAGTACTTCCATTATTTCATAAGACCAGAGTTTAGACAAAAACCAGATGTTGAAATTGCTGTCGAAAGATATAAAGAAATAGCAGATTCCTCAACAATTGATGATTTAAAAAGAGTTGCAGGAAAAAATAATTTTATTGATTTTAATAATTTAACAACTGATAGAATAGATATTAAAAGCCAAGTTGAGTATGATGAGAATGTTGATGGTGAAGATGATGATGTTGTTTTATTAGAAGAAGATAGTGATACAAAAGAAGATGATGACGATGGGGCAAAAAGCGAATAATATGGATGTGTATTTTTTTGAGCAGTATTTGACAGATAAAAAAGCACTTGCTCAATCAAGTATTAATTTATATCTTTGTTCCATTCGTAAATTTTTAGCAGCAAACCCCGATATAGATGATGTGGAGAGTTATAATGATTTTCTTATTAAAGGTAGTGTAAAGAAAAGAAATTACCATTATTATAGTGTTCTAAAGGCTTTTATTGAATATAAGATAGAGGACTTATCATTAAGAAAAAATTTATTAGAACATATGATAAAGGCTAAGATGCACACTGATATTAAAGTTGAGCGTAAATATCTTACTGAGGAAAAAATATTAGAAGTAATTAATTATCTTGATGAACCTAAACATCGTGTTATTGCTTTAATACAATGTCTCACAGGAGTGCGTGTGGGGGATATATTACGTTTGAAGCAAGGAGGCATTATGCCTGAGGAGTATAAAGGAACACACGTCCTTAAATTGGCTTTGACAGGCAAGGGAAATAGGCGATACCCCGTATTCATACATGATGAGATGGCACAAAAGATAATAACAAATTACATAACAAACAATTTTGGAACTAATGATTTTTATTTTATTGAGAAAGGGAAAGTGACAGGACGACCAGGAAATTTAGCTAATGATTTTAAGATGGCAAGTATGAATTATAGATGGTATTGGTATGATTTAAAACAGGCATTACAAACTGCTGGAGTAAGTAAAACTGAGTTTGCAACACACGATTTTAGGAGATGCTTTGCTAGAAGATGCTGGACTAAATATAAGGATATACATATATTACAGAGTGTACTTAATCATGCTGAGAGTGGGACAACATTACGGTATCTTAAACAAAGTGGTTTGGATAATGTTGATTATCATTATGAGATGCAACAATAATTTTAAAATATTTGGATTTAAAAAAAAGTAACACCGACAATAAAATATATATATAAATGAACGATTGTTACTTATTGCTATGATAGTTAAACGTATATTAAGGAGGCGATTCTAATGAGTTGTGATAAAATGGGTAGTAAAATTCTTAGTAAAGGTAAAGGACGTGGTTTGGGAACAGGTGACGGAAAAGGACCTCTAGGAATAATGGCAAATAAATCAGGAACATCTAATGTTGATACATTATTAAACAATGTAACTAAAGAACAAGGAAGCTCTGTTATGGATAAGTTAAAAAAAGGGTTAGGAAAATGAGTAAAAAGAAAAAGAGTGATTTAAAAGATTATCAAGATAATTTAATGCAAGGTGCTAAAGGCACTATCGGGTTAGGTATAGTAACAGGTATTGGAACTTATGGATTCTCAAGAGTTGGTAGCGCACATCCAGCAACAGCACCAACAGCAAATGCAACAGTAGGAGCACTACAATTAGCAAATGTTGGAAATATAGCAGGTGTTGGTATGGGTATTGCTAAAATGCCAGGAAGCAAAAATGCAGGGAGAAACACATCATTAAGTAAAAAACCAAAAAAACAAAAAATAACTGATTCAAGACTTAAAAAAATGCTGGGGTAAAAAGATGGTGCTAAATAATATTGTTGAAAAATTAACAGGTAAGAAAAAGAAAGGGAAACTTGATTTAAAACTTTCTGATTTGACACCAAAGGACCCTACGAAAGTAAAACCAATTGTTAGTGCGTCCGATTTAACTAGAAAGAAGAAAGGTGGGAAATAATGGTAAAAGAACCAAAGGAGTTAGAATTTTATTCAGTGGTATTAAGAAAGAAAATTAAAATACCTATGAAGGACGTAAAAGAAGTAGTTAAGAAAGGACGAAGATTTGCAGTAGGTACTTATAAAGCTAAAGGTAAAGAATACACAGCCTGGAGAGTGCTGGGTATGGCAAAAAAGAAATAGGTGATTGAGAATGGCCAACTGGGGAAACAGAGTAAGAGGATATCATAAACAAATAAATGCTTTGAAAAAAAGTGGGTGGATAACACCAACTGAGTACGGACAAGCTATAAATATGTATAATAGTGATTATAAATTTCAAAAATTAATTGAAACTGCAAATAATCGTAGATTAGGAGCAGCAAATGTAGCAAAACATAAAGCAGGACTTGTAAGAGTTGGCGGACTTCCAAAACCACCAGTAAGAAATATACCAGATAAATATTATCAACAATTTTTAGGTATTAGTAAGGCAGACCTTTTAGCTGTTGGAAAATTCGAAGCAGAGATTAGAGAAACGCGTGGCGGAACAGGCGGAGGACCATCAGGCGGATGGCAAGAGAAACCAGACAGATATAAATCTCACGTACCATCAATAGCTGATGTTGAGTATGTTATTGGACAAAAATATGCATCTGCATACGACCCTGGTTATGCAGGAAAACAACTCAGAGGCAATAGCAAATGGGAATCACAAAATCAATATGTCAGCCAATACGCAAATTATGCTAAAGGAATTAAAGCACAAGCAGGCCAAGCAAGAGTTCAAACAGCAGCACAAAAAGCAGCAGCAAAAATGAAAGGCATTCGAAGGAATACAGTATTAAGTAGTTGGGCAAAAACAGGAAAATTTCCTACAGAATTAAGAGGAGCACCATCAAGAGCATCAAGTTCAAAATATCCTGGACAAAATGCTTTGAATTCAATAACGGGTGCAAGTGCAGCTAAAGTTATATCAAGAAGTAGACTAGCAGGAATTGGCGGTTCAACACAAGCTCGAAGATTATCTGTTACATCCAGAAGTGGTGGCGGAACAAGGGCAACCTCTTTAGGAACCGCTCGAGCAACAGGCGGAACTAAAGCACGTAAAATAACTAAAAAGAAATCAACAGGAACTGGAACAAGAGCACGGAGGTTATAAGGATGCCAGGAACACTAATTCATAGACAAAAAGACCCAAATTTTAGACAAGGTCCTGAAAAGTTTAGGATGAAAAGAGATAGGGGTCCAGGTCATTATTATCATAGAGGTAAAGGACAGTATAGTAAATATAGTTCTGCTCGTGATGCAAAAATATTGGCAAGGGGTCATAAAATTAATAAAATAGGACTTCCTAAAACCAGTAGAATATTACAAGCAGGAGACGGATATTTACCAAGATAATTTTTTTTATTTTTATATATCATAAAATTTAAATAGTATGCTTATTTCTAGAGTAATAAGGGGTTTTGATATATGAAAAAAGTGTTGATAATCTTATTCATTTTATTGAGTATAGGCGTTGTCTCAGGAGCAGATAAAAGTTTAAAAGTAACAGAGTTTGAAAAGTGTTCTAATTTATCAATTACTGTCGGTCAAACATATGGCGGGGAGTATTATTTAGAAGGCTGTAATGAGACAAGTAAAAATAAATGGTTTTGTAGTTGCCATGATAATTATGAATTATATATTAAACTTTTAGATGATTCTCTGGATGATTATCAATTCGGAATAACACATAATTGGCTTGAATTTTCTTTTACAGGTAGTGATGTGGTAACAATTGAAAAAACCGAGTCTATAAGTTTAGTTCATTTATATCATAAAAATCATTGTAATACACTTTGTGGTGATGGTGTTTGTATGGATAGCAAATATTGTGTTGAGGATAAAACAACTTGTGGCATTGATTGTTTACTTGCAAATGAAACAAAAGAAAATACGAGTGCTCCCATTGTACAAAAAATTTCTCCACCATTAGAAGAACAAACACCAGTGTTTATGATATTAATTATATTTACTGTAAGTTTATTATTGATAGCAACAGCAGTTATTTTAATTATAGCATATTATATGAGTAAAAAACAAGATGAGTTTGAAAATTTAAAGGACACTTTAAAATATGAAAATTTACAGGATTTTATTAAGGAAGACAAAAAATGAAAACAATGGCAGGAATATTTAAAGATAGTGCAATTGTATTAATATTTGAATTTTTAGCAATGAATAAAGGAAGTTACACCGTTACAGAAATATCAAAAGAAACAAAAATATCAAGACCAACAGTTTACAAAGTTTTATTACATTTACACAAATTAAGAATGCTAAACAAGCGGAGATATCAAACAGTTAATAAAGCATATAGTTATAAATATTATTTTAATCCAATTAATAAATATTCAAAAACATTATTAAAAATAATGAAATTATTGAAGAGTTGATTATATATGCCAATAATGATATGTTCAAAATGTAAAAAACCAGTGGTGGACGGAGTTCATTGTTTTAGTGCGTGGTGTAAATGTATTTCGTTAGAGGAACAATTAGCAACACATAAGAAGACGGGATGGAAAATAAATGAAGACCAACTTAAATTAATGTATGGCGAAAAAATAGATATTGATTTGGTTGATAATTATATTGATTGGGCACGTTTTAAGGTAAAATGAATAATAAAGAAGCAGAAGAGCACCATAAAAAATTAAATGACGGGCTTAAAGAAATTATGAAAAATAGTTCAAATAAAATTCCAAATGAATATAAAATTAAAGCAATTGGTTATTTAACATTAAACAAAACTTTTGAAAAAGGAGAACTTTCCGCGAGTGTTGTAAGTAAACTCAGGACGATATGGAATCAAGGTATTATAATAGCGTCAATGGGGCATCACGATTGTGAGTTTTGTAACAAAGCAAAAAGTAGTTCAGAAAAAATACTTAAGGATGAAGTAAATAAAATACAATATATATTTCCAGAAATGATATTTCATTATATAGAGGAACACAATTTTATGCCGGACGCGGATTTTATATTATTTATAATGAGGATGTAAAATGGATAAAAAACAAACATGGCAGAAAAAAATTTACAATTTAGATAAATCAACAAAGATAAAACTTGTGATAGGATTGTTTGGTATTATACTTGTGGGTGTTATAATGTTAAAATTTGTTGAAGTAGACGATTGTTATATTAAAGAATATACTTTATTGGACCAAACACTCAATTTTGATGATAA
>Ga0075125_10000366_pt1 | contig 20175 bp, 22 predicted proteins | sample AntAceMetag02UKN_FD_69810 | JGI IMG/M metagenome (GOLD analysis project Ga0075125, IMG submission 69810) | Saline lake microbial communities from Ace Lake, Antarctica - Antarctic Ace Lake Metagenome 02UKN | ecosystem: Environmental > Aquatic > Non-marine Saline and Alkaline > Saline | place... | reverse complement strand
TAATTGTTGTAATATTGGGAAAAATTTTCTATCAATAAATTTATTTATATTAGGTTTAGTTAAATCTATAGAATACATTAAAACTTTTTCAAAATTTTTAAAATTTGAAAATGAATTATTTACTATATTTTTTATAAATATACTCAATCTTTGTCTATAATTTGAAGGATGATATGTAAAATCTAAAGCATTCAAATATTGAGATAAATCATAATATGCATTTTTTGAAGATGGAACTTTTATAGTTGAAGAGTATGGACGTAATCCTATTTTTTTAAAAGCTTTTATTAAAGGAGGATTTATTCTGGTTCTAGGGATTCTTGTTATTGGAATTATGGTAATTTTTACATCTACTGGTCTCAAATTCAATTTAGGATAATCTTCAACCAAACTTGAATTTTCTGAAAAATATGTAACAATATAATTTTCACCTGGTTTGTTTGGAAATCGTATAGCATTTGTTACATGTGTATATAATCTTAACTTTTTAAGCTGTATCATAAACTACTCCACTTTTAATACTTTTTTTCTTCTTCTACTAATGTTCCAGTTAATAACTTCTCTAAGACAGATGGTTCTAATTCTGTTTTTGTTATGAGACCTGTATTTATTGCAGTATTCACATTCTCAAAAGCGAGCCCTTGAAGCAAACCGCTAGAAAATATATTCTTTTTAATATTTGTCATTGTTGGATTCATAGGATCTTTTCCAACTCTTGAAGGGATAACAATATTATCTTTATCTCTTAAAACTTGACTAATTAAAATTTCCATATGAACTAAATCCATATTTGAATCATCATACATTTTATAAAATTTTAAAAATAAATGATTTATATTTTTAAATCTTTCTTTTCCAGATATTAATCTTTCAACATATAAAACAACTTCTTTTAAATCTTGTTTTTGTAAAGGAACTTCTAATATTTCATCATCTTTTTTAAATGTTAATTTTATTTCTTGTTTTGTTTTAAAAATTTCATCATATTTTATATAAACTGGATAATCTAAAATTATATCGAAAGATAAATCTGAAAAAGTCATTGTTGATATTAAACCATTTAACTGAATTATATTTTCATCATCTTTTATTATTAGATTATCTCCAATTTCATAACTATCTAAATTTATTAACATTGAGCAGTCTTGTGAACAATATAGATTATTTTCAATTTGATTTAATTTACTTTTTATTTGTTCAATCTTAACCAATGGATCATTTTCATAAATATCTTTTGGAATATCTCTTTGTATTGCTTTTATACTAGTTGAGTGAAAAGATCTCATAATTAATTGCGTGCCACGTTCACCAATATTCTGAGCTGCAATTACTCCAACATATGGACTTTTATGAATTTCTAAAAGTTTTCCATAACAAGTATGACAAATTTTTAAAGACTTACAAAAAATAGGACTTCTTAAATGAATTAAATCTCCAGCTTTAAATTTTGATGGGTCAAATTCTTGAACTTTACCATTTTTTATTATATATCTTCCCTTTAATCTTCTAATTAAATCATTATCTAATTTTATATCAAGTGTTAATTTACTTCCACAATCTTTTAGAGTCCAATCTAATTCTACAGAATTTAATAAAAATGCTAATTTCCTTGCAGTATATCCAGTATTTGCTGTGTTGATGACTCTATCAATTATACCAGCTCTACTACCTCCTGCTGCATTAAAATATTCAGTTGGAGATAAACCATCTGATAAAGATCCTTTAATTGGAGGTAAAATTTTTCCAGTTGGATCAGCCATAACACCTTTTGCAACTAATATTTGAATTGGTTGATCCCATCCTTTTGTTGATCCTGATTCAACAAGATCATATAAACCTGTATTTTTTAAATGTTTAATCATTATTTCACGCATTCTATTAATTAAATCAAGCGCTTCTTCTGTTGTTGCTTTATCTAAATTTTTCTTTAGTTCATATATTTCTGGAGGTATTGTAATTTCATCTAAATTTAAAGATGGAGATAATATTGTTGCAAATTTAAAACCTATATCTTTTAATTTAGAAGCAACTTCTCTACCCTCTTTATCTCCATATTTATTAACTACTTCAAAAATTAAATTATTTGCTATTTTTTTTGTAACTAGTTCATTTACAAACCTAAAATCATTTGGAAGACAATTGTTGAAAATTGCTTTTCCCATTGTGGTATTTTGTTTTTTATAAACAACTGGAATATATGGATCAGTTGCTTTTTCTATATCTGATTTATTAATATTAATTGGTGATTTAAAAACTTTTAAATCTTTTGTTATTAAGAACAATCCAACACACATTTCTTTACTTAATTCAAAAGTAATACTTGAAGAAGAAGTTGAAGATCTTGTCATTAACAATCTTTTTTTAGCTTCTTCTTGTGCATCACTTGTTAAAGGATGAAAAATAGCCATTTGATCTCCATCAAAATCCGCATTAAATCCACCAGTTACTAATGTTGAAATTTGAATTGTATTTCCTTCTACAATTACTGGATAAAAAGCTCTAACAGATTCTGCGTGAAGAACCGGATCTCTTTTTGCTAAAACAACTCTACCTTCTGATGCAAAAACCGTTGCATCAAAAATAATTTTATATATATTTTCAGAAACTATATCTCCAGCTTTTAAACTTCTAAAAATAATTGAAAGACTATTAGTAGATAAATCTAATTTTGTAGCTTTTTTTATTTCAGTTTCTAAATCTTTTTTATTTATTTTTCCAGAATGTAATAAAACAAAAATAATAAATGGTTCAAATAAACTAAGAGCTAATTTAAAAGGAATACCTATTTGTTCTGATGTTAATTGTGGTCCGCCTGTAATAACTGCTCTTCCAGAAAAATCAACCCTTTTTCCTAAAAGTTGAGATCTGATTAATCCAAACTTTTTTCCAATTTTTGTTCTAATATAATCATCAAGATCTATTGCTGATTTTTGTATACCCCAATTAACAAGTTCATACATTGTTCCTTTAGCAGATCCAAATGTTTTAATAGAAGTTGATCTTTTAATTAAACTCATATAAAAATCATTGATTTTATCAATACTATCTCTTCCATCTTCACCTCTGAAAACTGGACGGTGTTCTGGAGGAATAACAGGAATTTTATTAATAAATAATGTTCCATTTTTATAAGATTCTTGTATAACATCAATAAATTTATCTCTATCTGATGTTTCTCCTCTTAATTTAATCTTTGGAAATAATTTAATAAACTCTGGAATTCCCGTTACACCATTATCATCTTGAATTAAATTTCCATCTTTATCTAATATAAAACTATCTTCTGTAGAAAAAAATTTCTCAAGCTTTCGATCCAATCTAATAAATACTTTATAAGCAGTCGGATGGATAATAAATGTATTTAAATCTATGTAAGAAAAAGTTTGTTTTCTAGATAGACTGTTTTCAACACCAAAAATTAATTCACTAAATAATCCTTTTGGGTGGAAATCTTCACCTCGACTTCTTATTTGACTACTTGTTACGGGTTGAAGGTTTTTTGTAAAATCATTTAAATCTAGAAATTCTAATGGCATTATTTATTCCCTTTAATATTATCCAAATATTTCTTCATCTTTGAAAAAGATTTTGTTATGTTAGCTTTCTGAGCAGCTCTTTCCGGAGGTTTTGGAATATCTTTAGAATATGTATTATGCATTCTCTGTAATTTTTTCATGGATACCTCAAGCATACCCCTATCCACATCTTCTCTACCTGATAAACGATTCGCCAATTTCATTGCAAAAGCTATCATATTTTTATCTGTAGAACCATTACGGTTACACACTGGCAGGATCATGTTATCTTTATTGCCCATTCTTACAGGTAAAAAACATTTCGGATGTTTTTCCGACATTCTTTTTCTAGTTTCTTTATCCATAACTGCTTTAAGTTCATCTCTAAATGAGAAAGGTGTAACTATATCATTAACTTTTTGGATAAACTCTTCTAAATTTTGAAAATCTTCTTTTAAAACTTTCTTTTTCATTTTATTTTCCTCCAAAATATCGTATAAACTAATTTATAATTTGTTCTAAATTTCATACAAATTAACGAACAAAAAAAATAGCAATCCAAATTAAATTACTATTTTTTTTAAAATACTAATTAGAATATAATTTTATAACAATGGAAGATGTCCAGTTATTTCATCAATTTTTTCTGAATCATCTGGTCCTATTGCGCAACATGTTTTAGTTTCAACACCATGAAATTCAGTTAAACCTGCATCAACAACCATCGAACAGTTCATATTTAAAAATTTTGCTATTTTATAAATATCATCTAATTCTTTTTCTGAATTAACATAAACAACAATTTTTGTAAATAATCCTTCTAACCATTCGTCTATCTTACTTAATTTATTTTCTGTTTCTTCATCTCCAAGTTCTGTTCTAATCTCGGGGGTAGCATAACATATATCAGTTAAAACTTTTATGCTTGCATGAGCGCACTGAGCACACATCTTCCCTTTTCTCATATTTAAGTCATTTCTCATAACAATAACTTGTTTAATCATTTGTAGTCACCTCTTAAAAATCATTATACATTAATTTTTTCATATTATTAAATTCATCATCAAATTTTCCTGCAAACAACATGGTATAAAATTGAATCATTTCACTTTCTATTTTACTTAATGGTATTCCAGCTAATTCATTACCATCAAAGATATTAGCATATTCTACTCTGGAAATTTTTCCAATAAAATAACCTAACATATTTCCTAGTAATAATTTAGATTGAAATCCAAAAAAGTTATTTACAGATTGTGTAGTTTTTATAAAATCTTCCATGGTTTTAACTTTATATGTAGTAGCAATTGGAATTTGTTTTTTTGGATAATAACTTAATAATGAAAATAAGTTTCTATATTCACTTATTTTAAATACTTTTCTTAATAAATGTTGAACATAAACTGATAATACAATTGCATGATCTGGAGCTAAAGTTTTAAAATGAATATAAGGTATTGAGGTAATGTTAGATAATATTGGATAAACAAATGAATCACACATAGGTGAAATGTATTCTATTTTGGATAGTCTATTTTGAAAATCAACTATTGACTTATCAGCTGCATTATCATGATTTGCAGGAAATAATAATATTGAAGATCTTTCTAAATTATCATATATTTGCTCAAATGCGATACCTTTTAATCTTCCAAGAGTATCATTATAAGCATATGTTTTTAAGTTATCAACATTTGAACCATGTATATCTTCAGTGCTTACCGTATCATCATAAACAATTTGACCTTTATACACTGATCTTAAAAACCAGTTAATTGATTCTTGAACAACACTTACAAAATAGATAATTGGATTTTTATCTACTTCACATAATACTAAAATTGAATTCATTATAAAATTAAATATTTCAATAATATGTACATCAATCGTTTTACATTGAATCATTTTAATAAAATCCCACATATATTTATCAGTAAGATTATATCTAAAAGTTTTTGTCTTAATAATATTAAAAATTTTAGTTACTGCTTCACTATTTAAAACTTCTGCTGCTAATTCATTATAAATTTTTCTATGTAATCTTTGATCTAATTTTAAATTGCTATTAAATATTAAGGAGTATACTTTTAAATAACAAGATAATCTTATAATTTTTTCAATTTCTTCTTTATTAAATAATATGCTAGTTTTTTTCGCTTTACTTTCATCAACAAATTGAGAGTAATCTATGTTTATTTCTTTTAAGTATTGATTAACAAAATTTTTAAGATTTTCTATATTTTTTTCAATTATTGGATATCTTTCTATTTCAGTTGCATATTCTTCCAAAAAAGTTTTAAACCATTCGTCAAAACCTTGACAAGTTTTAGAGATATTTTCAATAAAATTAGTAACAATAAAATATTTATTTGTAATTGTACTTGAGTTTAAAGTGATTTCTAAAAATTTTTCTTCATCTGCAAAAATTTCTAAATTTTTACCTGAAAGATTAAATCTAATCATTAATAATCCTTTCTTAATCCTTTTTTAACATTTCAAGAGCTCCATTAATTTTTAAAATATTCCTATCAAAAAAATCTTTTCCAGATGATAAAACTTTGGATAAATCATAATCTATTGTGCTCCCACCGTCATCTTTTTGTGAATTACAATTTCTTGTTTTTGAATCAACTAAATTTGTAAATGTAATTCTATTAATTCTCATGTTATCCCTCCAAAATAAATAATTCCTATTTCTTTATAATAAATATATGTAGAAGAATTAACTATAACTAAAAAAAAGGAGTTATACCTTTTAAGAAAGAAGTTCCTGCTGCAACACTATCATCAATTTTTGACATCATTCCATCAACCTGATTATTTACTTGTTCTATCGCTTGAATCTGTGCACTTCCAATTCCTTGAGATTCTAATAATGCTGTAGTATCTAATTCTCCATTTCCTTTAAAATTATATTTTGATAGAAAACCTTGTAATCTTGCAGCTCTTGCAGTTATATCTTTTCCGCAAATAGCACTTATACAATCTAAAATTTTTAGTGATTCTGGAGTTATTATATCAACTTTTGCTGTTTTTGCTTGATCTTTCAAAGCGTCAACTAAATTTGAAGCACTAAATTCAGAAGGAATTCCTGATGCTAATGTACTTAAAAGTTGACTTGAGTTTGACTTAATTTCATTTTTAAAAGCTCTAGATAAAGTTGATGGTTGTGAAAGCATTGCATCATTTTTAGTAAATGAACACGCATTAATCAAATCAACTAGTTCATCATATTCATCTAAAGGAGGAATAAGATTGTCTGTATTCTTTGCAATATTTTGTGAAAATTTATCTAAAGCTTCTTGCGGAGACCAACCTAATATACCTGCTAATCCAATTGTTAATGATCGTAATTTATCATCTAATTTACTTTCAACTGCAGATAATTGATCCATTCTATTATCAAATTCATCTGTTAATTTAGAACAAAAACCATTCTTTATTATACTCATTTAAAAACTTCTCCTTTCTATCTATCACCGTTTGGATCTGGATCACCTGCATCATCTGCTGGTGATGCTGAACCTGTCATTTCATTTACTCCAACACCATCTAAATTTATTAAACCTGATGCTAAATTATTAATAGTTCCTCCAGATTGAGTATTTGAATTACCTCCAGCTTTTGAATTTACAGTTCCTCCAGCTTGAAGATTAATGTTACCTCCAGTTTTAAAATTAATACTATCTGTAGCCGACATAAATATTCCACCGTTTGATTTTACATTTACATCTCCATTAACTAAAACATGTAATTTCTGATTTTCTATATCAAAATTTATATAATCACCCTTATAAGTTTTAACTAAAATTTTTTCTTTTCCATCTCTTTCGTCAATTAAAAATGTAGTTTGATTATCAAGAATTGTATAAACAGAATCTGTATCACCACTTGGAGGATCTTTCAACTGCCTTTTCTTACCAGTAATTTCAACTCTTTCATCATCAGGATCATCAGATATTACAATTGTTCTTCCAGAATGACTTTTGAATATTACCCATTTATTTTCCGGATTACTCCCTACTTGACATTCCGGTAAAATTTTTGTATTTTGTAAGTTTAATCCACCTAGATAAAATGGACGGTTGGGATTCCCATTTTCAAAAAAACACCATACATAGGAACCTTTTGGAGGGATATAACAAGAACCAGAATATTGATGTTCATCATCACCATCAGAGTTTAAACCAGATATTGGATTGTTAGCAGCAAGAGCCCATATTCCCTTATCTTGTGAAACTTTAGGCATGAGTTCTGGAATCCAAATTAAAACTCTTCCAAACATTTGAGGGTCTTTATTATCAACTACAAGAGCTCGATGAAATCCTGAGAGTTTTTCCTTCCCTTCAATATTCATTAACTTTCCTCTATTTAAAAGCTATCTTAGAAATTTCAATTACTCTATTAAAACTATCCTCATTATATTTTGATATAAAAGTACTAACCAAACTTGATCCTTTCATACTGATGCACATCATAATACAAATAAACCTAGATAAATCCTCAAGAGCAGGTAAAAAATTTAAACCAAAAATTCTAAAAAATTTATTTGTAAATGCATATTTATCTATTCCTGGCATAACACCTAGATTAGATAATGATTTTATAAAATCTTCAATATTAGAAAAATCATATGTATTTAAATCTTTTTCTATTTCATTAAAATTAAATGAAGTTACACTAGAAGCCATTTTATAAGATTTTCTTCCGGTAATACCAAAAAACGAAGATAATATATAACAATTAACTAAAAAATTTAATTTTGTTATGTTTGTTGAATAAGCTCCCAATAACCCATATGTTTTTCCAAATAATCCCATCAAGACACTTAAGAAAAAATTAGAAATTGGAATAAAATAAGAATTTTTAACTTTTACTTTATTCGTTACTAAATTTGAAAATAATATACCATATATCATTTGGGTATATAAATTCTTTGGATCTGGTTCAACTGAATAAATATCATCAATGTTAAATGGCGATATATTTAAAACTATTTGTTTTGTTGGAAGATTATAAGAAGTATATAAATTATAATCCGGAATATTTACAACAGCTATTGATTTTCTCTTTTCTAAATCAGTAATTAAATTAAAAACCTTATCCTTTGTAAAATGATTAATTCGATTTTTATTTAATTCTAAAACTATAAAAATTTTTCTTGGTCCTTTTTCTATTGAATATTTTTTTATTTCTTTAGAGGATAAATGTAAAATATTAGGAACAGATTTTAATAGATTAAATTTATCTTTTACATTTACCATTCTATTTTCTCCAATGAATCAACATTTTCTTTTTTTGGATATTTATCTTGACATACCTCTATTATTGAATCAATACTTGGTAAAACAACACTGGGAATATCAAAATCTTCTGATGTAAATACACCATTTACATACATTATTAAATATTCAAGTATTACGATCCCATATTGATCATAAGATAGCAACCATGGTTTTCTAACATATTTAGGTTCTAAATCAACTTCAACAGAATTTTTTAAAAGATAAAATAAATTTTTTTCAATTGTTCCTAATGCTGGTGATGTAAACGTATACAAACCATTTTCAGTTTGATATCTTTCAGCGAAAAAATCAAGGTCAAAAGGTATTCGTATTCTTTGTTTAACTTCTGCATCAATTGTTAATGCCATTATATAATACCCTCTTTAAGTCCTGGTAAATTTAAAAATAATTTTGTTAAATCTTTCATGATTCGTTCTTTATCTAGTTTCCATTCATCTTCCCAAATAACATAAAATCTATTTTTACTTATTTTATTTCCAAAAATTTCTCTTTTAATATCATTTTGTTTTGCTAATTCAATATTAATTTTATAAGGATTACCGCACGGAATGGTATTATTCTTTGGATGAAAGATTATACCATTATATTCTATAATTAATACTGGTTTTTCATCAATTTCAATAACAAAATCATATTTAAATATTTTTTTATTTTCATCATAATACATTTTTTCTTTGTTCTTATAGAATGGATTATACTTTTCTAAATTGAATGATTTTATTAATTCATTAAAAATTTTTACTGATATTTTAGAATACCCTTTACTTTTATTACTTTTTTGAGAATTTTCAATTGCTCTAAGTTTTATAGCTAAAACTTTCATTGGATGATCAACACCATATTTTTTAAGAAATATATCTTTATAATGATGTTTCCATTTATCAGTTTTTGTGTAGTATTCAACACCATATTTTTTTAAACAAGTTTCTTTGAATTTTTTCCAACCGTGATCATTCATTGATTTTTGTTGTTTATCTTTTATTTCTTTGTTTCTCATTGCTTCTTCATTACCAAATCTAATTTTATTAGTTATTTTCCTTTTTCTTATTGAATCTTTAGATTTATTTCTTAATTTTTGTTTTCCTTCTTCAGTTTTAAGATAGTTTGATACTCCATATTTTTTTAAACAAGTTTTTTTATAATTTTTTGAGGATTTTTCAATATTAAATTTACAATATTTATTACCACAAGTTTCTCTGTAACCATTAAATAAATTAATAAATTTTTTCTCATTACCACATTCACAATATTCAATCTTGTTTTCTAAAATTTTTATATAATAATCTTTAATAGTGATTTTATGAGTATGAACAATATGTAAAGAAATTCCTTGTAGAGTGTCAAATTGTTTATTACATATTTTACATTTAAATTTTTTATCAGATTCTTCTACCTTATGATGCATTCCAATATGTGTTTTTAATCCATGTAATGTATTTACTTTATATCCACAAATCTCACATTCAAATTTATATTTTTTTATAAGTTCAATTTTTTGATTTTTTTCTTTTTCTATTATATCTTTATGTTGTCTTCCAATGTGTTGTCTTAATCCCATATTATTTTTAAACTTTTTTCCACAAAATTCACAAACTATTTTATTATTTTCTTTTTTTATTTTTATTTTTTCATACTCTTCCGGATGTTTTTGCCATATATGAAAATTCAAACTTTTTTCATTTTTTAAATTAAATCCGCATAAATAACATTTAACCATTATTAATAACTCCAGGATAATTATCTCTACTCCATAAAATATCAGAATTTTCTATTGATGTTTTTATATTAATTGTTTCTAAATCTTCTTCATCTAAATATTTAGAGTAATTCCTCAAAAAATAATTATAATCACCCTTTACTAAATTTATTGGAATATTTAAAAATCCATTTGAAACTTTTTCATGAATTGACGAAATTAAAATTACAAATCCAATTTTATTGGAGTAATGTAATTCAATTGCTTTCATTGTAATATCAAAACTACAAAATGGTTCTTCTTTTTCTAATTTTTCATTAACTAAAGATTTTACTAATAAAAATAATGTAGGAATATGGTGGTGGACTTCAACACCAACCTCACTCATTTTTTCTTCTGTTATTGCACAACTTTGAATTTGTAAAACATCTGTTATATAGTTTCTCCAAAGTTTATATTCTAAACATCCTCTTATCAACTTTTCACAATTTTTTATAAACTTATTATATTCACCCTCACCTTCAAATGTTTGTATTCTAAGTGTTAGATTAAACGGATAATTATCACTATATAATTCTAATCTTTCAACATTACTTTTAATTTCGTTTTCGTCCATTTTAAGAAATCCTATCTAAATAATCTTTTACAATTTGTTTTGTTTCACCAAAAATTCTTTTCTTAGATAATGACAATTTAAAAAATGGACTTGCAGATTTTTTAACATCTTCAAGTGTTTCATAAATTTTTAAAGAATTATCTCCTTTTCCTGATACAGAAGAATAAAGAAATTGATATGGAACAGAAGAACAAAGACCTTGAAACTCTTTCATACAAAAAATTGCTCTTTTATTTACATCATCAGCAGCTATAAATGAATTCCATCCCATCCCATGTAATTTTCTTATTCCTCCAGCATTTTTAAAAAAGTTGCTATCCGTTATATCAGCATAATTTAACATACAAAATACATATCTTTTATGAAATGTAGAAGCCCATAAAATATCTTTTTCAGGGTTTCCTGTGATTGATTTTTTAGATTTACTTGATAAAAAAGGAATAATTCTTACACTTCTACAAAGAGCCCAAAATTTTCTAATAATATTTCTCGAATGTTTAAGTACTAATGAATCTAGTTTACCTAAAGATGAATCTACCATAAGATAATCTGCTAATGAATATCCTTTTTTTATCTTTACAGGAAATGGAATAACTTTAATACCTACAATTTTTGTTCCTGTTGTAGTAGTTACTAATGTATATTCTGGCTCAACAGATATAGATTGATTTTGAGGTGTATCTACTTTTACAGTTCCAATATCTTTAATTCCTTTCATTGTATCAATAACATTTTGAACTGTGCCTCTTGCTTTTTTAGTTTTATATTCATCAATATCCAAAGGATGCTTTTCATTATAATTTATACCAAAGTGTTTTTTTATTCGTTTTTTAAATGCTTCATCTGTTTCATTTTTATTTCGAACAATCATATCTTCATCTGCTGGTTTGTATGGTGCAGAATCCTCATGTTTTATTTTAAAACCAAGACCAGCAACTGTTGCAGCTGCATTAACACCTATTTTTGTTAAATCACCTCCAATACTCAAAGCTCTTGATCCTGTCATTTTCATTATTGCATCTAATTCATATACTATAATAAATTTTTCCAACACCTTACAAATTCCAGGTACTATATTTTGGTTAATGCTTTCATCCATTAATAGGGGAAATACTACAATCATGTTTTTAAATCCTCCAAAAATTCTTATAATTATAATAAAAAAATTGATTCTTTTTTAACTTTTTTTGGTTCTGAAAAATTTAAATCCAAATCTAAATTTTTTGTTTTTGATTTTTTTATTGTACCATTTGGTTTTTCCATTTTTGAAGCATCTTTTTCACAATAAGAAATATATGGACACCACCTACATTGCTCTTGACTTGAATTTAATGGTTCTGGGACTTCTTTTGAAGCTATACAATTATGTAATAAAGTAGCTTGTTCTAAAAATGAAATTGCAATCTTATCATCTATTGGTAAATCAATTGAATAAGGTCTTCTTTTTAAATTATCTCTAAAAAAATAAACTAGAGTTATTGTTTTAATATTATAATTATATTCTGAATTTAAAATATAGCTATAAATAATTGGTTGGTAATAATGTTCTTTAATATATATTCCTGAAAATTTCTTTTGGTCCATTGTTTTAAACTCATAAAGAAATGTATCAGAAATTGCATCTACCCTACCCTTAACTCTATATTTATCACTAACTACAGTTTTTTCAGTTTCAGTAAAATTATAAATGTCTTGAACATAATCATGAATCGTATTACCTATCCTATTAATTAGATCAAGATATGCAAAATTAAATTGTTTTTTTAAATCTGTTGAATATTTTAATCTAGCATAATATGATTTTCTTAAACAATAAAATAATTCAGTAACTGAAATGTATGGTCGTTCATAACTCTGCATCTTTTTATAATTATCAATTAATCTTGATCTCATCATTGTTTCAAATTTATCAGCATCAAAACCAACTGACATATTTGAGGAGCGAGGAGTATCAAGATTTTTGGTTTCTTCTTGACACTCCTCGATTATCTTTTTAGTTAAAGATGCCTCAATTTTTGGTTTTGATTCTACATCTTCAAAACTCTTTATTTGGTTTAATTTATCTTTTTCTTTTTTAGTTATATTTGGTCTGTCCTGTTTGTCTAAATAAGATAAAAGAATTTCATATTCATTCATTCATTCCTTACGCCTTTCTACAAAAAACATAACTAACATTTTGTCGTATGTTGCAGTATAAGTATTCTTTAAAAGATTTTAAAAGGTATAGTGTTTTATTATTTTTTCTTCATTTTTTCTTTCTTCTTTTGAGCAATCAACTTTTCTCTTTTTGCATAATATTCATCTTTACATTTTTTAACACAACCGCTTTTAATTCCTGATTTTTTACAACGTTCTTTGCATTCTCTATAATCTTTAGCCAATCTAATTTTTATTGCCCTACCTAAATATCCCCACATAATCAAATCTTTGGTTTTTTGTTGGATTTCATTCAATGTTTCTTTTGATTGATCTTCTAAACCATCAGTTCCATTCTCTATAATATTCATAGAAGCTTCTACAAGATTATCTCGAAGAATTTTATAAGCATCTTCAATTATTCTTCCATTCCAAGTATTTAACTTATCAAATTTCTTTGATTCAGTTATAGCTCTACCAATAAGAACATTGTCAACTGCAAGAGAATATGCTTTAACTCTGATTTTTTCCTGAACCAACTTTTCAATATCAAGCTTCTTCTTAGAACTTTCAAGAGATTCTTTCAAATCCTGTTTAACATCACTTCTACCCTTTTCAGATGTTACTAGCTTTTTACAATTTTCCCGTGCTGTAGAAGCGCTTTCTTTTGCCATTTTTAAAAGATTCTTTGATTCAATTTTTTCATTAATAGGAGTCGGTGCATGTTTTATTAATTTATACATCTCAATTACTAAAGACATTAATGCACCTTTCACAGATAAATATTCCTCTACAAATACAGGGCAGCACGTATCAACTTTAGATACAGGTTTTCCAAATAAAACATAATCTAAAGAATAAAAATTTTCCAAAATTCTGATCTTTGATTCCTTTTTGAGCTTCATCTTTAAAATTCCTCCTATTTTTGAATCCTAAATTTTATTTCTATTTTTAATATAAAAATCTGTTTTTTGATCCTCAATTATTTCAATAAAAACATCTTTTTTATCACCAATAAACTGTGTATTCTTAACCGCTGTTGTTATTAATGTTATAGCAGAAATTGTTCTCCCGTTCCTTCCTATAACTTGACCAATATCACTTTTTGAAACTTTAATCTGAATCAAAATTGATTTTGTTGTATTAGAAACAATAATTTCAACTTCGTTTGGATGGTCAACAATTTTTGTTATTATTCCAATAATAAATTCTTTTATAGTTTCAATAATATCAGTCATTATAACAATCTCCTTCTCAAAAAATTCAATTATATACGCAGTTTAATGTTTGTTCTATAGATAAGTTAGAATCAGCATCTAAAGTTTGTTTCTTTAAATTATTAGATTATCTTCATCGATTTCTTTTAAAAGTTGTTCTAATGTAACAGAACATTTTTTTGATTTCTTTCTATTCTTAGATTGAGGTAATACTTCTAGATTTTTCAAATTAGATATTATACTTGGAATTATATTATTTTTAAAACCTTCATTAATTGAAAATTTATGATCTAAATCATAACCAAATTTAATTCCTCTTAATTCTATATTTTTAATTTTTGATTTAAATTTTCTTACAGTTCTTTCAGTTTTTACTAAAACCAAAGCATAATAAAAATTATATTGATCTTTATTTTTTAATTTTTTCTTACATGCATTACAATAGAAAATTCCTCTATGAAATTCTTCTTTTTTAATCATTGAAATTCTATGTTCTATTTGTCTTCCTTTAGGAATAAACATCTTACCACATAATTTACATTTAACAAGTATTTTTTTAGTATCTTTATCTTCTTCGATATATTCATATTTTAAAAATTCTTTATTATTTTTTAAATGATAATTGATTTTATTATAATTTTTTTTATTTGTTGTGTTTTTTCTTACTCTATCATCTTTTTCTTTTGTTAAACCCTTATTCCATGTTTTTATATTTGCTTTACATTTTTCTTTTCTTTCAGAACAACACCATTTTTTAGAATGTTTAAATTTAAGAAGAAATCTTGCTTCTTCACCACAATATTCACATTTATGTGTTTCTTTCAATTTCTTCATCATTTTTAATTTTTAATTCAATTGCTTCTCTAATATATTCTGAAAATGGCATCTCTCTTCTATTTGTCTCTTCTTCTATTTTTTTAAACATCAATTCTGTCATTGGACAATTTACATTTTTTACATATCTCACTTTTCTCATTGGATAAATCCTCCCAAGATTTTATTTATAGTTTGTTCTTGGGAGGATTAGATGTTAGTTAAATTTCTAAATTATTAAATTATGTTTTTCAATAATTTCTGTTTGTATTGTTTCTTTAACAGCTATATCAAAAGCTTCTTTAAAAATAGGATCATCATTATATAATAATTCCGCTTCCTTCGTGCGAAATTTCTTATCACTTTTGTCAATGAGATAATTCCAAGCTCCTGTAGTTAATCTATTATTAGCAGATAAAAATTTATAGTTAGTCCAGAAATTAGAAAAACCTGTAACAAAATTTCCCGCTATACTAACTTTAATATTTGGAGGAAACAACTTATTTTTAACACATGCTACTTCTGCAAAATAACCATCAAAACCAAATTTTTCTCTTGTTGCTATTTCCTTTACTTTCATTTCTAATAAATGAAAAGCATTAAACTTTAGAGCATTTCCACCTGGCATAGTCTTTCCCATACTCATAAATTTCAATTCTTTAGCTGGTGCGAAATTGCCAATACTTATAATATCTCTTAATTGATTTATTGCTATTAAAGAAATATTATAAATTGAAAGCTTTGCTACATATTTAGGAATCAAAAGTGATAATAATCTTCCTTTATATCCAATTACTGAGTTAATATCATCAGTTTCCCTTTCTTTTTGACTTAATGTATTAGCAACAGAATCCCATACAATTATAGAAGGAGTATCAATTATATTTTTCATTTCTTTATACAAACACATTCCTTCAATAAATTTAAAAACTTTTTCAACGGTTATGTCATTATATGGTTTTATTTTTGGATTTTTAACACCAAGGTTTGACATTCTTATAGTTGTGGTTGCTTCTTCTGAATCTAACATTGAAACTAAAACATTTCCATCATATTTTCTTTGAGCTGCGCCCATTGATTGTATAGCAATCATACTTTTACCAGAACCAGGTTGACCAGTTATAACTGCCATGCTGCCAAGCGCAAAACCACCCCCTAATACTCCATCTAAAATATCTATTCCGGTAGGAAAGGTATCCTTAGTTCCAGAATCTGGAACAATTTGAGTTTTATCTTCCAAGAAACTATTAAATTCCATATATAAATCTTTAGTCTTTTGATCCATACCATTTTCAATTTCTTCATCTGTCATTTCATATTGAACTTCATTTGGTGTTGGAAGATCTTTTTTAACACCTGGTTTTCTTCCACGTTTTTTCTTTTCAGGAGGTTCTGGAACTTCTGCATTATATTTCTGTTTATCATCATCTGATAGTTCTATTTTAATTGAATTTAAACTTGATTGTAAATCTTCTGTTTTTATTTCTGAAAATACATTTGCTTGATTTTCATCTTTTTCTTCCATATAAATCTCTTCAATTTCATCCTTTTCTTCTTCTTCTTCTTCTTCTTCTTCTACATGAGTCTCGTTATTTATTACATCATCTTGTATTGTTTCTTCACTCATACTCACAATTCTCCTTTCTCTATTCCTAAACTAGAAACCATATCAAATTTTGGTGCTTCAATATCTTTATTAGGTTTATCTATATTTTGTTCTATTGAAAGTTTTTCTTTTCTTAACTTTTCAACTCTTTCAGCAATCTTCTTTATATCAAAAATTCCATCTATGTCTTTATCTTCACCAATTGATAATTTTCTTCTTAATTCAAATTCATCTTTTGTATTTTTAATTATTTCTTTTCTCATATCTAAAATAACTCTAAATAATTCTGTCATAGATTTTACTTTTTCTTCAAAAAATCGAACATATCTCTTATCTATATTTTCTGGAAATAATGTTTCTATTCTTATTTTGATCTTTTCTAAATCATCGACCATCCCTTTAATAGCGTCTCTTTGTTGTAAAAATTCATTTATTAAATTTTCATATATGTCGTATTCATTCATCCTTGAATTATTTTCATCCTCCCTGTTTGATCTAATGGGTTTCTAAATTTTCCCTCAAGAAAAACCCCGTTGCTTACCAAGTCACATACAAACTCTGTCCCTCTTGATGGATTAGCACCTTGACATTGTCTTTCAACATTATATGGACATGTCAATGAATATGAACATACTTCATACTTATTTAATTTTAATGACATGATTAATTAACCTCCTCTTCATTTTTAATATTACATGTTTGTTCTCCATTATCTTCTGTATCGTCTTGTGACTTTTGACAATTACATTCAACATCTGAAATGTCTACATTATTATTAACTCCAATAGTCTCTTTAGCTATAATATCAAAAACTTCTTCTTCTGTTAAACTGTTATATACCTGACCGCTTTTTGCTCCATCCACATAAATTGTTATTCCTTTTAAGTCTCTTATATATTCTAAAAGTAAATCATTTACCTGAGTTGTAGTAGTACCCTTTGGCGCATTAATTGTCTTACTACATGATCCATCTGTGTAATGTTGAATAATTGATTGAGTTTCAAGATGATCTCTCATTGATAAATCTCCAGATGATACGAACCAATCTGGTATAGAATTTCCTGATAAAATTAAGTCTCTATATTTTGGATGAATATAAATTCTTTCGCTTATCCTATCTTTTCTTAAATAAGCTTTATGAAATAATGGTTCTATCCCCCCGGTATTATTAGTTAAAAGCGCTATAGTTCCGGTCGGCGCCATTGATAATACTGTTACATTTCTAACTCCTTTATTTTTAATTTTCATTCTTAATTGAGCTGGTAGTTTTCTAACAAAAGATGAATTTCCATACATATTAGGTTCAAATTTTGGAAATGATCCTTTTTCAACTGAAAGTCCAATTGATGTTTCATATGCTGTATCTCTAATAAATCTCATTAATTTTTCAATTTCATCTATTGCTTCCTTAGATCCATATCTCAATTGTTTAGCAAATAAATACTCAGCAAGACCAAGAATTCCTAATCCTATTCTTCTAGAATTTTTAGCTTTCATTTCTATATCTTTTAAAGAATATCTATTAACATCAATTACATTATCTAAAAATCTAATTGCTAATTTTATAGTATTTTCTAATTTTTTCCAGTTAGTATTAATATTTCCAGTAATAAAACTAGGAAGAACAAGCGAACCAAGACAGCACGATCCATAATTTTCCAGAACTGCCTCGCCGCATGGATTCGTGCAAATTACCGGGTCATAATACCATGAGTTATTTTTAAATAAATTTGTTGAATTTAAAATTCCTGGTTCAGCATATTTTACCATATTTTTTACTATTAGATCCCAAATTTCTTTTGCAGGCATCTTTCCATATTCTTTTTGGTTGAATTTAAAAGTCCAAATTTCATCATTTTCAACACATCTAATAAATTTTTCATTTATTAAAACTGAAATATTAACTTGACTTAATTCTTTATCTACCATTTTAGCATTGATGAAATCTATAATTTCTGGATGAGAAACGTCACAACAAGCGAGCGAAGCAGCTCGTCTTTGTCCACCACTTTCAATTGTTTTACTTACCTGATCTGACGCTTTAATGAAAGAAACCATTCCTGATGAATTTCCTCCCTTCCCCATGATAGGGTCACCCTTTGGTCGTAACAAAGAGTAATTACACCCGACACCTCCACCTTCGCTATGTAGTTGCAACGTTTCAGAAAGTAATTTTCCAATTGATTCAATACTATCATCAACAGGAAGAACATAACAATTTAATAAACTCGCATTTATATGAGATCCTGCATTTCTTAAGATTCTTCCCGCTGGAAGGAAATCCATATTATAAATCATTTCTCCAAACTTTTCTGCATATCCAATTTTATCTTTTTCTACACTGGCTACAGCTTCTGATACTCTTCTACAACATCCTTCCCAATCTTCGCCATTATTATAATACCTTGACTTTGCAACTTCTTCTGCATTTGATGATAAAACTATTTTCTTAGCCATTTAATTAAAACTCCTATATTTTATTAGTATTGATTTAGTATTTATTTGTTCTAAAAAATAAAAATATATTCCAATTTAAACGGAAACCAACGTAAAACATACAAGAAGTAATCTTGAATTGTGGTTTTTTGATTTTTAAAACAGTGATAAAATTTGGATTTATTGTGTGATTTTCCCCTTAAAAAATGCATAAACTTTTTTAGAATAGTTTCTTTTCCTAGAAAAATTTGCTGTATTTACAAAGTGATAAATTCCATTTAGTTTCTTTCCTTTAAAGTCAACTACCATATGAGCATTTGTATATTTAATAACATCACAATTTCCACCATCTACTTTTGTTATCTTTCCTGCACCATATGAACCAGTTGGGATAGTACCAATAAACAATGCATTCTCTTCATTATGATCTGGACTTTTTGGAATGTAAATTCTTTTTCCTGGTTCAGTTGGGGGAAATTCATTCATTGAAAAACTAGCCCAATTTTTTGAGTTAGGAATCTGGAATCTTAGATCAAAATGTGGACCTCTTTTTTCTGCAAGATGTTTGTGTAGAACAAATTTACTCATAATTATTAGCACTCCTATTTTTTATTCTGGTCCAACAATACTCACAAACATTTCTTTTGACCATGAAACAATATCATCCATTCTTGTTGAAAGATTTGGTTCTACTCCAGTATCTAATGAAAATACATAAATAAAAACATCTGTATCTTGTCCTATTCTATGAACTCTATCCTGTGCTTGTAATTTATCTGTATGTCTCCACGGTTGATTTAAGAAAATAACTGTATTTGCTTCAACTAATGTAAC
>Ga0075125_10000364_pt1 | contig 20236 bp, 24 predicted proteins | sample AntAceMetag02UKN_FD_69810 | JGI IMG/M metagenome (GOLD analysis project Ga0075125, IMG submission 69810) | Saline lake microbial communities from Ace Lake, Antarctica - Antarctic Ace Lake Metagenome 02UKN | ecosystem: Environmental > Aquatic > Non-marine Saline and Alkaline > Saline | place... | reverse complement strand
TTAACTTCTATTCTGTCTTTAGGGTCGTTTTTAGGAGTTGCCTTAAAACTGGCTCCTTCTAAAACATACTCAGCTCTAATTTCCTGCGAGGCGTTATTAAGTTTATCTGCCATCTCTAAACCTGTTATATGACTTAAATCATATTCTATTATTCCACCAGCACTAACAATTCCAATAACTCCAATTCCTATAAGAACCTTTTTAATTTTATCTTTTATCCAATTCATTAGTCTGATGTTATATTATAAGTTACACATACATTTAAGAAAGTGTTTGTTCCTGACACTGTTCCTAAATCAAACTCCATTCTTTCTAAAGCTGTGAATGTTCCATTGGCTATTGAACCATCATCTTCAGCCCCATCTGCATCACAAGTTATTGTTTCTAAAACATTTGTTCCATCTGATATTATAAGCTGGATAGATGTTCCTCCATCAACTTGACAATAGACATCTGTAATTGTTACTGCTCTTCTAGGGAAGTAGAAAGGGATATTATCATCGGCAGCAACTGGGTCTTCTAATACAAAGCATATTTCTTTATCGGCTACGAATACCCTTTGAGCAGTACCATAAATCTTTAATTGTTCTGAAGTAGTATCCCATTGAATTTCTCCAACAGAGTCTGTTGTTCCATTTTGCGGTAATTCAATGGTAGCTCCTCCAAAGTCATAAAGTCCTGCTGAGGCAACATCTCCTCCTAACTTCAAGAAAGCGTCATCTACATTACAGGTCTGAGTCGCACAAGTAAGATTTGTTCCTCCTAATCCATTGACAACAGAGTTTATTTCTGTTGTAGCGTCGGTACAACTTTCCATATCACCATTAGCATCTATACCTAAACCGTATTCACCAGCACCACAACTGCCACTTGGATTACCAGCGAATGCTGTTGCTGTGCTTGAATTTCCTGTCAAAGCACCAATAAATGTTGTTGTTGTTAATGCTCCAGTTGAAGGATTATAATTAAGAGTTCCATCTGATTCTATTCCCAAGTTACCACCTGTCAAAGCTCCCCCAGAAGTAAATAGAATAGCATTTGTTTCGTTGGTGGCTTCATTGTCTGTAATTGTAAGTGTTGTTGCTAAAGTTGCTAAATCTATTGTTATTGTATTGGGAACTTCTGTATCAGTAATTGGATAATTTCCTGTATGAATATTTACAGCCCCCAAATCTCCAGTCCAGTCAAGATGTTCGTTGGCTACAAAGTTATTTAAAGCATCGTGGTCGCAGGTTATTGCTCCGTTTGAGGCGATAGTGCAATCATTGCTCATCGCTACTCCCACCGGATCGTTTGAGGCATTTCCAACATAAATATAATTGTCTGTTAAAACCATATCCGTCAGAGCATCCCACCAAGCATCAGTTACTACAAAATTAATATCATTAGTAGCATCTTGATAAGTTACCGAGATATTTGTTTCAGTTCCACCGAGCATTCCACCAACAAAATCTTCAACTTCTTCTTCGGTTAATGTTGCCGAGATATAACCTGCTGAAGTGTTCTCAGCTTCAGTCCAAACATCAAAGCAACTCTCTACTGCCCCACTTGCATCAACTCCTAAAGGAGAACTACCAGCTCCACAATTTCCTCCGTTAGCAAATAAAGCTGTGGCTGTATCTACAACATTATTAGAATTAGTATCATAAACTGCTTTAGTCATATCACCTGCTCCTGCAGATGTTGCCCAACTTAAATTACCTGCTCCATCTGTTTTTAGATATTGTCCTGTTGTTCCATCTCCTAATGGGAAGATATAATTAGTAAAAGCCACATTGCCTCCACTAGGTTCAATATGTAAATCCCCATCTCCATCTACAAAGAATTCAGCATAACTAGTATCATCTACATTAGTAAGTGTTAATTGAGTAGCAGTATCAAGAACTTCTAACTTGTATTCTGGAGTAGCTATGCCTATTCCTACATCTCCGAATGTTCCTGTGCCTGAAGCAGTTAAATCTTCAGTCCATATCTTTAATACTTCTTTAGTAGATGAACCTATACTTGATGTACTATCTGTTCTAGGGATAATATCATCTATTGTTTTCCAGTATTCAGCTAAATAAGCATTGGCTACTCCTGCTATTAGAATACCGACTATTACTATAAGACCTATCTTGTTTATTTTATTCATATTTTTGTTTAGTTAATTATATTAATACTACGGCAGTAAGCGATTCATCAGATTCGGGAGCAAAACCTAGTGTTATTTTATCTTTAGTTGCATTTAAAGTAGAACTTATAAGAGTGCCACTTAAATTAACGACTACAACGCTTACTATTGTTTCTCCTAAAGCAAATTCAGTTTCAGAACCATCTAATTGACTTGATAAATCTATTGTCTTAGCACCTGATACTGCAGTAGTAAAAGTAACAGTGTCCATTCCATTAACTTTTGAATAAGAAACATTTGCTCCTGTAAAGTTTACTGTTTTAACAGCTCCTACTTTTGAGCCGGCAACATGTAAGTTCATTCCTCCATAACCACCTAGTAAAAGATGATCTGTTTTCTTTTGGAAGAACTCCATTCCCTTAATTGCTGAAATATCTATTCTTTCTTCATCTTGTAATAATTCTAAACTATCTCTTACAGAAAAGCCCAATATGGGTAAATCCTTCTCTATCTGGGATAATGTAGGTATCTTGGGTAATAATGCCTTAAAAGCCATTTTAGACGCCTCTAAAGCTATTCTATCGGTGTCTATGACTGGAGATTTAGCATCTTTACCAGATATTGGAGTTGGGATAAGTGGTTTTATAATATCTAGCAATTCTTTCTTTGTTGGGGTATGTCCATTTTCTCCTTTAATAGATTCTCCATCTTTTCCATCTTCTCCTCTTACTCTTTCTAATAGATTATTGATAGCTGGAATATCTGTATCAATCTTGTCTTTCAATTCTTCCACCATTAAAAAAATCTTCAAAGTAGTAACATCTTTTATTTTTTTATCCCTTATGGCTTGTTTAACTCTTTGTTTTTCGTTTGTTATTGACATAATATATAGTTATGGTATATAATTTAGTAATGATAAATATAATTATAGGAGCATTGCTTTTTCTAGTATTCGGTTGGTGGGGAATTATTATCGTTATTATAATTATTAGCTTTCTTGCTCTCTTAGATAACGATTAATTTATTTCAATATCTCTAGGATAGCATCCTCAAAGGCTTTCAACCTGACTGCTTCTGTTTGACTACCAAAACTAGCTACTTGTGAAAGAAGGTCTTTTACTCCTTTTGTTTTACCAATTCCTAAAGCCACTTGACCCTGAAAAGATGTCTTTCCTGATAATTCAAAATACTTATCTAAAACATTATAGAAATCTTGTAGATTTTCTACATTTGTTGCTGTCTTTCTTGCTACTGCTGTCGCATCGTCTAGAGATTTTAATAAGAATCTTATCTCTGGATTAGATACAGCATTACTGGTTAATCTTCTAGCAATTAACCCTGCTTTCATATTTAACAAATCATCACTAGCTCCAGCCAACTTATTTAATCTCATAAATCTGTTAATATCACTTAATGGCTGTATTACTTTAGCATATTCAACATTAAGTGCCTTATAAGAAGCATTCTTGGAATCTAATAGATCTGATAATCCTCGCCTTACTGCTTGGAATGCTTTATCTTGTGTATCAGTTATAGCCGTTAAGGCTTTTTTCTTTCCACCAAGCACTTCAAATAATTCTTGTCTTAATAAATGTTTACTCTTTCCAGTTCCTGCCTTAGTAGCATCTGTAAATATCTCTTGAATAATCTTTCTATCACTTGCTGTTTTAGCAGTAGTAAGAACAGTATCTTTAAAATTAAGTATTCCACTCTTAACTTTTAATCCATTAAGTCCTTGAACTCTCTTTAATGAATTAAATATACTATCACTAGCTTCTATCTTACTAACATCTCCTAGATTATCAGCTACTTTTCCTAATTTTTGTCCTATTGTCCCAATAGAAACTTTTAATTCATCTATTCTTTTAATAATGGGTTCTCCTACTACTTCAATAGGATTTGTTTTTGATTTACCTAGAACAAAGTTTTTAGTCGCAGTAAATAGATTTCTTAATGGTTGTTTTTCAGAACTAGGTATACTATATAGATATTTTATATCCCGAATATCTACTCCATTTTGAACAGCACTTTTAGCTGTTTTAGTTGGTAATGTTTTTACACTTTGTAATAGTTCTTTATTTTTTAAAATGTTAGTCTGTATTCTTCCTGGTATTTGTTTTACTCCTCTAGCTGTTACTTCTGCTACATCTCCAACTCCTCTTATTGCTTTTTTAGATACCCCAACGGCTGGTTTAAAAGCACCAATTGATGTTCTAACCGCAGCCTTACCAACCTTAGCTCCTGCTTTTACTCCTGCTTTTATAGCCTTTCCTGTTGCTACTCCTCCTACTATATCTGCTCCCAAAGATACTGTTCCCAATAAAGCGTCAACATCTCTCTTAGTGTTAACATCTAATGAATTATATCTTTCTAGGATAGCCTTGACTGTTTCAGACTCAACTATTGGTTTAGCTACTTTTTCAATACCTCCCTTAATAGCAGTTTCAGCTTTCTGTGGTAAAACTGCCTTAACTAATCCTTTAAAAACACTTCCTATAACATCAGCAGCATAACCAGCTCCTTGACCAAATGTCTGTAATCCTGATCTGATAAATCCTGTTTCTCCAGCCCTTTTTGACTTCATTATATCTTGAACTTTCTGCGTTCTAATATCAGTTGCTTGTCCTATTTCTGTTCCTATTTGGGATAAATCTTGTCCTGTTTCTTGTAAAAAAGAGGGTTGTTCTTCTACTTGTATGGCTTCTTGAGCAGTTCTTCCTAAACGGAAGTTTACTAAAGCAGATTGAACCTCTTGCTTAGTTTTACCATTATCTACTCCGAATTGTATGATTTCTTGTTCTTTGGTGTTAAACATATTAGTAATAGACTGAAGCGTCTTTATTATTATAAATATCATCCAGAAGCGACTGTTCCTCATAATCTAAGAGTGAACCTTCTGAACGAATAATAGCCGTGTTGGCTAAATCTTTTATTTTATTCAATTCTGCGTTAAAAGCTTTTTCGCTTACATTCCATATACCTAATTTGTTTCCATCCTTATCTTTAAACTCCCAGTCGTTTATAGCGGTAGCAGCTGCTCTTAAATCATCACCTTCTTGGTTAGAAAGTTGACCATAAGCAGCTCCCTGTTTTTTAGATTCAATTAAAGTATCAACAAACTCTTTACTTGCTAACTGATGAACATATCCAGCAAACTCCTTTCCTTTTGCGAATCCAACTGGGTCAAGTTGGAAAAACTTAACGAGCCAATTTGGAGATATTCTTGACAATGGGTTAGTTCCAACTCTTGTTGCTAGTTGGGTTGATTTACTTTGGATAGTTTCAATTAATCTCAATTTAGTTCTTAGAGTTTCAGTTTGACCATCTACTGTTCTAAGAGCTTCTGTTTCTGCCTGCTCTTGCTCTCTTTGTGCTTTTCTATCTGCAGCAGTAGGTTGCCCTATCTGAGCAGTTTCTGCTTGTAACTTCTTTAGCTGAGCTTGTTTTACTGCTACATTTAAGGCATCCATAGGATCTTCACTTATTTGGCTCTGTAGTTTAGCAAAGTCTTGTTGTGCTGTTGGAGAAGTCCAATCAATCTGGCTCATCTGACTAGCAAGTTCTGGTTGGCTTTGTAAAATACTATTAGTTACATTTCTAGCATTAGTGATATTAGATTGTGTAGTTTGATAATCTCTGTTCTCTTTTCTTATTTGTGCATTAAGTATATTTTGTTGTTCAGCAGTAGCTACATTAAAGACTAAATCTGCTATTTTATTATTAAAGTCATTTAAGTTTTTAGCATCATCACTCCTTAATTTAAAGATAGTTTCAAGATTTGATTGTGCTGCGATTAGGTTATTGTTTGCTATATCTGCCTGCATTTGAAGAGGTAGTGCCTGAATAGCTGTTTGTCTATTTATTTCTTGCTGTTGTCTGCCTAAGAATGCTGTGGTTATATTCTTACCACTAGCTTCTGATTCTAGTTTTAAACTAGCTGCTCTTCCTTGATTTATAATATTATTTATCTGAGCATTAATCTGATTAGCCTTTTGTTGTCTAGCTTGAAAATCAGCATCTTGTTGTGCTTGTATATAAGGATCAGCTGTGCTTTCAGGAGCTTCTAAGCTATCAATATATTCTTTTGCTATAGCGTAAGGATCTTCCTTTGGCTCTATTGGTGGTGGCGTTGGAGGTGGTGGTGTAATTTGAGGAGTATCTGAAACTTCAACTTCTGGTATATCTACAATTGGTGTTTGACTAACTAGCGTATCTGAAGTAATTATATCATCTGTCGGTGTTTCTATAATATCACTAAGCTGACTACTAGGATATGTAATATCAGGCTTATCAACTTTATCAACAAAACCAGTAAGAGCTTGATCTCCTGTTGGTTTAGTCCCTAGTTGTGCTGTTTCTCCTTCTTGTAATCCTAACGACTTTCTTATAGCCTCCTTATTTAGTTTTACTTTATCTATCATGGTTTTTTATTATTTAATTATATATAATATCCCATTACTGCAAAGTTAGTGCTACCATTATCACTACAATACCTTTCAATAATACGACCACTATCTAATACAACTGTGTACATTATTGAAGAATCATTTGGTAGGTATCTATATCTATTTGTTGTTCCACCGTTTTCTCTTACTCCAGCTACAAACTCAGAATCAGCTCTATTAACTATTGCTATATCTGCATATAATGCTCCAACTGGAACAACACTTGATAAATCCCAATCTTCCCAACTAGAAGTACCGATTGTTGTAGTAGATAAACCAGCTGATACTTCTACATAAGTTGGCACTAAATTATACTCTGCTCCACTTCTCATTGTTTTAACATCTCCGTTAAATAATACTTTCTTAAAGAAAACAATTAAGTTAGAGAAGATATTCTTTTCTGTCTTTTGTTTAAATAAATCAAACTCAGCTCTTAACTTTTGTAATTCTTCTTTATAATCCGTGTTCATCTTCATATTTAGCTTTAAGTCTTGTTATTTCAGCACCACCAGATAATTCTACTCTAAATGCTATCTCATAAAAAGATGGGAGGTTTACTCCTGTTGCTTCTATGTTAACTGAATCATTTGTAATTGTATTGTCGGTAGTAAGTGTAGCTATTGTTGTCCAAGATGTTTCTTCATCTTTCCTGTATTTAATAAGCACTTGTCCATCTGCCGGCAATGGAGCTAATTGAACATTAACTCTTGTTAGTTTCTTTTTAATTGAAGCGTCTAATGTATATATTCCAGTTTCAATAATTCCTACTTGAACATTTACTGCTTTGTTAGCATTGATTTGGATTTCTTCCATAACTGCATCTGCAGTTCCAGCATCATCTTCTGTAACTAATGCGAAATAAGAAGGAACTGAACGAACTCCTGCCAAAACTGATTCATGTATTAATAAGTCTGTTATGAAATCACTTGTAGTAGTCGGAGTATAGTCAAAGTATTTATAAACACAGAACGATACTGGACTAAGAACATCTCTTCTTCCATATCTAAGAAGAAGTGGTGTTCCCTTAGTTCCTGTTCCAGCTGGTCTGGTAGCAATAGCTAATATATACATATAGCCATTATATTCTTTCACTCTACCTAAATTCATGTCTTTATCTCCAGAAGCATCTGCTCTTGCAGAAAATCTGTGGATTGTTTGAAATACAACTTCGTTATATTGTTTTATTAAAAGCTCTTTGCTACTTTCCATAGCGATTGTAATAAGTCCTTCTAAAACTACTCCTCCTGTTACTGTTCCTCTACCAATATTTATAATATCAAAGAAAGTAGTTGTAGTTACTCCATCCCAAATATACATAAGTGATTCATTTGTAGTAGAAGTACAAATGATAGCCATAAAATTACCATAATCTATAGTCTGAACAATAGTTTGGTCTGATGGAATAGTTACCATTTCTGTTATAGTTTGACTATCAGTATAATTGCCAACATCTATTTTATAGATTTTATTATCTGTATGTCCATAAGCATATCCTTGCCACATAATTCCACCATGTAAGCCACCTGCAAGTGATAAGAAATCTCCATTATTATTATCACCACTTATTTTATAAAGTCCTATTTTTTCGTTATTATGAAATAGTAAATATCCATTATCATATACAAAAAAGGCATTATCCCTATAGTCTAACGCATAATTAGCATTGATTGTATGTACTGTCCAGACAGTACCTTCCTTACTCCACATTACTGTATCAGTTCCATCACTACCCAAAGCCCAAAATTCTGAACCAACTTTAAGAACTCTTCTAAGGCTTCTAAAGTGTTCTCCATAAGCACCAGTACTCTTGGTAGCATTAAGGTTTTGTGCAGCACCTCTAATACTATCACCAGTATTTATATTTTCTAAATACTTAAAATACCCATTAGGTAAATCTCTTTCTTGGTCTGTTATGCCCAAATCCCATCTATCTATTATTATTTCTTTTTCTTTTGCCATTAGCTTTTCTCTCTATTTTTAAATGTTATATCTGACGACTTTGATTGACCTGTTGGGTCAATATTATGTTGTGATTGATTGGTTGGTGTTATTGGTGTGGACTTTGATTGGTTTGTTACTTTCCACGATCCTGAATCTCCAAAGGCTACATCTATTCCCGTAAGAATGAATGAACCGACTGTTGTTATTAGATTCATACCTCTTTGTAATACGACTGCTATTCCTGTCAGAGTGAATGTTCCTACTGAAGCTATCATACTTATTGCTTTTCCGAACAATACTGCTATTCCAGTAAGTGTGAAAGCTCCCACTGTTGCGACTAGATTATATCCTTTGCTGAACAATGTTGTTATTCCTGTTAAGGTAAATGTTCCTACGGTTACTGCTAGGGTATAATCTGTTCCAGCTTCTGTATATTGAATTACTAATTTAGGCTTGTTAGTTGCATTATCAGCATATACTCCATATATTCTACTGATAGAATTACTACCCCAAGATGGAGCTGAGTCGGCTCTATCACTTTCATTTCTTAATCCAAACTTTGTTATTCCTGTTTTTGATATACTCGCTAAACCAGCAGCATTAAGTGTCCAGTTGTTATAAGCAGATGTTGAAATAGAGCTTATATTCAAATTAGTAGCTTGTTTTGTTGTTCCTATTTCAACTCCATCAGTATAATCCCCTACTACTAAACCTGTATTAGAGGCAGGGTTGGTATCAATTAGGGCTATTGCATCTGAAAAACTGTCTGACTTACCTTCAACATAAACGCTAAATACCGCAGAATTAATCGTGACTCCAGCTCCCAATGCTGAAGTGTCAAAAAGAAATATACTTCTCCAGATATTCGCCCATTGATTACTTGTGGTTGATGCAGATACTACAGAAATGTTAACGCTACTGCTAGAACTATCTTGAACATTGGTACCGTCAGTAGCATCGTGAATGTTAGCCCAGGTTTTATTCTGATTCCACTGATAAACAACACCATCAACACTAGTTGACTCTGGATTTGCATCTGGATAAACTGTTAATTCTGCCATAATTTACGCAATTGTTAAAACTCCTGCTGAGCCATCAAAATTGACTGTAAACTTATCGCCACTATTATTTAATGTTATTGATTCGCCATAATCCCAGTAAGCTATTAACTTGTCGCCGGTTGATCCATCATCATATAAATAAACATATCTGAATGGTCCGACTGCTCCTGAAGCAGTTAAAACCAAGTCAGTAAGAACTAATTTATATGTTCCTGTTGTTTGTGATGAAGCTGATACCGTTACTACTCTACTTGAGCAATTAGTGTAACTAATCTCGGTTAAATCAACTAGCTCATCCCAAGTAGATGTGTGAGCTGTGTTTGTTAGAGCTATTGTTAATTCAGCTCCACTTAGGTCTATCTTCTTCTCAGCAAGAGCTTCTACGAATGAATGTATTTTTACAAAACTTGCCATATTTTTTTATATTAATTTATTATTTAAAACTTGTTATTCTTGGTCTCACGACTTGTTTTTCATCTTTACTTCTTTGACCAAAGTATTCATCAATATCTTTTTCCATTTTCTCCATCTCTCTTAAAAGGTCGTTCTTTTGTGGTAATCCTTTCCTGTAAGCATAGAAATAACTTGGTCTGAGCGCTAAGTATTCGTGGAATAATCCACAAGCACCAAACACTTTTGTTGTGTCGGTTGATATGAAATAAGAGGCTTGTCTGCTAATGAATATCTTTAATCCATCAGTATAACTATAATCAGGGATTGGGTCTAAGAAGATACCATTAGAAGTCTTATCATATTTACTTGGCTTTCCCTCTATATCTTGACCGTCTACAAATCCCATTGATTGTAATCCTCTGCTCTGTTGGTCTACTGGCTTTAGGTCATAAAAGATACCAGATGAATTAGCTACCATTACTCGGAAAATATCTAATAGATAGTTACTCTGCTCATCTACTGTAAAGTGATAATCTCTTTGACTTTCTACCAAGTCTGTAGTAAGTATTGGATCTTTAGTATGATTCGCATCATCAAACTGCCACTTTCCACTAGCTTGTAAAGCAATAGCAAAGAACTTATCTACTGCTAGATTAACATCTACTGTTTTCTTAGCAGTAGGATATGATGTAGATGTTGTATCGCAATTATCATCTATTAGTGTTGTTATTTGTTGAAATTGTAAACTCATAATTTTTTGTTATTTAATTACCTCGTCCTCGCCCTCCATAGGAGAGCAAGAGGAAGCAACTAAGCGACTAGGATATCAAACACTACAGGTTTGATCAAATCCCACATCGCATATCCGAGATCATATCTGCTAACTACTGAGATACCTGACACATTGAGAGGATCTTTTTCGTTAACCATGATTTGTCCGTAAGTTGACTTTAGAACTCCGAGAGTGAACACTTTCTTTATACCACCTAACAAATGATTAGCCGTTAAGAGGTTAGATTGATAATGAGTAACACCCATATAATTAACACCTCCTTTAGCACCACCTGTTAAAGCAGCATCTGCTGTTGAGAAACCATTAGCTTGCATAAATGCTTCTAATAGTTCAAAATCAGCTGGTCTCCACACAATAAAAGCTCCGTTTCTTTCTAGTAAAGAAGAGCCTTTAGCTTCATGAATCTCTCTTTTCATAGCTCTGATAATGTCATCAATGTTGCTTGAAGAAACAGTAATGTTTCCAGCAGCACCACCAATAGCAGTATTATCAAAGTTTGTAGATAAAGCGTGTTGACCGTAAATTAGTTCTTCAATATCTTCGTTCATCAATACACCTTGCTTGTCAGCTGTATCCATCTGAGTTAAATATGTTGATTGAACCAAATCGGCTCTATCAATATATTCAGCAACGACTCTTGGAACATTGATTGTCAATGCTTCATTAGTTAATCCAGGAGTCTCAGGAGAATAAGCTGAATAGGGAGTCAAACCAGTAGGAGAAGCATCTGTTTTATAAGGTGTGTTGATTACTCTGGAGTTAGAATATCTAACATCCATGAAATCCTTCCACTTTACATTTTCAGATAATCTCTCTTGTAATTTGACAGCCCAATCTTCTGCATATACAATAGCCAAATTCTTAATTATGTGTTTCGCTCTTAATTTTCAAAGAACTTCAACACAAAATCTATTAACTTCTAATAAGAAGCTATAGATATTATACGACAGGAGTTTCTGTAAAGATATTTCCTGCTTTTTCTTTCTTCATCTTTGCATTAACCACTTTTCTTCGTAGTTCTACTTGATTAGATGGAGGTAAAGTCCCCTTTTTAATCCAATAGTCTACACTATCTCTTGACGATTGATTGGATCGTTTAGATCCTTTAGGTATTGCTTCAAATGAAGTAAGATTTTCACGAAACTCTTTCAGTTCTGATTGAAACCAAGTTGAGTTTAAAAGCTCTTCAACAGTCTTTCCAGACTCTGTCTTAGCCTTTTCAACCATCTCAATTTCTTCAGGTTCAGTAATACCTCTAACGGTTAATACTGCCCTGTCTATTCTATCTAATACTTCTTTTTTCTTCTCTTTCTCTGGTTCTAGTTTTTTCTCTTCGGCTTTGACTGGAGGTTTTTCAGCTAGCTTCTTAACTCTAGTTTGAAACCTTTTAGCCATACCTTGATACTTACTAGCTAGAGATTTGTAGTCAGTAGTATCTTCCTCGCCCTCTCCGACCTCTGGCAAATCGTCTACTACCTCCTCCTGATTATCTTCATTAATCATAATGTAAAAACCTTTTTAATGAGAGGAATAACTCGTTAATTTTTATTATGGGGAATAATAACCCCTAGACTTTTTTAATGAGAAGTATAACTCAATCAGGTACGACAGCTGTTACTACTGCTCCAATAGCAGAGTAAGCATGAGCCATCCATCCTATTGTATCGTCTATTTTGACTACTTTTAAGACTTCCGTATCAGTACATAAATATTCTGTTGTACCATCACAATCTTTATTGTTAATTAACTCGGTACTTGATGCCGGGGTTCTCATCTCAAAAGCTCCTCCTGTAGCACATTGAATACTTATCTCGTGTCCGTCTTGAACAGTTTTTAACAAAGGAAGAACTATATAATCATCTGTATCGTTGGTAACACCGACTACATTCACTGAAACTACTCCTGCTGGAATAGTGTTCAATGCAGAATCAGAATCATCAGCTGTAATGTTCTTCACCTTGAAGTGTACTCCTGCGAATGGTGGGTATAATTGACTGTTATTAGGCATAATTCTTTTAAGTTAATTATTAAGCTCCTGGCGTTATTGCTCCGACCACAGCTCCAATAGCTGTATATCCATTACCCATCCAACCGATTGTTGAATCTATCTTAGTAAAGTAATGAATTTGGTCTCCTGCTGCGACTGTGTATTCTTTAGTTCCATCACAATTTTCACTGTTAATCTCTTCCGCATCACTAGCTGGTGTTCTAATCTCCATACCAGCAGTATTACAAATAATCATAATACTGTGTCCATCTCTAACTGTTGCTAAAGATGGAAGAGTAACAAAGTCATTAACTCCATTTACTCCGTCTAAACATTTAACGACTTTAGCTCCTGATGGGATTATATTTAAAACACTTTCTGAATCATCTGGAGTTAATTGTACTGCTTCAAAGTTTACTCCCTTTAAATTGGGGGTTGTACTTGGATTAGCCATATTTTTAGTTTATTACGAATGTTACGTCTGCTGTTCCTCCGACTGTAAGGTACAGACCTCTTGTAAACTCTAAATCATAGAAAGGTATAAACCTTTCTCCTGTTGTTGCGACTGATGATAATGTTATTGTGCTACAAATCACAGTTCCTGTTCCTCCTGTTCCACTTGCCATTACTGTAGATGTCCAGGCATAGTTAGCCATTGCATCTGTTGTAGTTAGAGCATTACCACCTGTTCCAGCGACTCTAGCGTTGATTATTTGAGAGTCTGCTGCGTTTGTGGTTGCTACTACATCGGCATTAGGAGTAGTTCCTGTTGAGTAATCTGTACCAACAGTTCCTGAGCCATTAATAGCTGACTTCATATTGTCTAAGTAAACTGCTTCTGATGTTACCCATAAGATTTGGTCTGCTACTGCAGCTGCTCCCGAAGTCTCACTTAACTCTATTACTGAAGTATATACTCTACCATTAATAGTAAATATAGCTGCATTAGTTGCTACTACTGGATTTGATTCTCCAGTACCTCCACCAAATGTAGTATCAGCCCAAGATGTATTCGCACAAGTAGTAGTTGTTGCTAGAGCGTTAAGTGCTGCAGTTACTGCCGTAACTCCTACTGTTCTTGATACAAATGTCTGAACTGTATCAGTGTTAGTTGTAGCTATAATGTAAGTATGAGCAAGTGTTCCTGTTGAGTATTCAGTTCCAGCTGTTCCAGTACCATTTACTGCTGCTTTTAAGTTATCTAATGTATTCTTTTCTGCTGCACCTGCTAATACTTGATAAGCAACAGCGTCTGCTCCATAGGTTTCACTTAAAGCATCAACAACTGTATATGTTATTGCTCCTAAAACTATTAAAGCATTGGTTGTAGCTACTCCTGCTACAGAAGCTCCTGTTCCACCTCCTAAAGTAGTATCAGCCCAAACTGTTCTTGATGTTGTTCCTGTTGAGGCTACTGCATTTAATGAAGTACCTGGAACTATTCCTCTTACTGTTACTGTTGTAGCATCTGAAGCTGTAGCTCTAACTTGAGTATTGATTGGTGTGGAAGCATTAAATCCTCCTGAATCAACATCGGCATTAATAGCATTTAATAAGTTTACTAAAGTAAGGGTTAGCGTAGAACTTACTGCTACATCATAAGCATTGTCTAAAGATGATCCTGCTGCTACAAATGTATAAGTTACCGATCCAATAACTACTATATTACCTGCTACAATAGCATTTCCAGTCATAACTGATTCTACATGTGTAGCTTCTACTAATGCTCCAGCAGATGTTAGTTGAGTTTGTCCATGAGAAGCTTTTACTGCTGATCCTGTTGATGTAAATGTTGAAGTTGCTACTACTCCTGGTGTTGTTCCGTCAACAAGAGCTAATGTTCCTGATGAGTGAGAATTAAGGATTACTCCTACTAACTTTCCACCCTTGCTGGTTACTACTCCTGATTCTGTTAAGTTTTTATAAGTGTTAATAATTTTAGATTAGATTTTTCCTGTATTCTATATCATATTTTTTATGACAAGGAACACATAAAGAAATCCAATCTGTTAATTTTCTATTATAATTATGCGACTTATTAGCCCAATGAATACTTTTTGGTGTAGTTTTTTCTTTACCACAATACTTACATATTTTCGCCTTACCCAATTTTCTTTCTATCCAACCATGTAAAGCTCTATATCCAGTATCATCACCTTTCCAGTTTCCATTCTTAGCTCCTAATGATTCTTCGTGTCCTTTTTGAAATCCTTGTTGTGGCTTATGTTTATAAACACCTGAACCTATATGAGAAACTCTTAATTTTTTATTATGTTCCTCTGTTCTTTTCCAAATACCCGTTGGCATAATTATTTAGCTTTATTTGGTTTATTTGGTTTTTCAACGACCTTTGTATATGTGCATAGTTCTCCAAAAGCATTCTCTAATTGTGCTAATGCTTCTGCTGCTACCATTACTTTTAATCCTACTTCTGCAGGAGAAATCTTTTGAAGTGCTTCATTCCAAGCTGGAGTATATTTTAAAATCCAGTTTATGTTTGCAGCTGGACTATTCTCTTTTTTAATAACACCTTTGTTATATATTGAGGCTGTTAAAACCTTTCTAACTGCTTCTCTTAACTTTTGATTCTCATTAAAAGCTATTACTAAGTCTTGCTCTTCATTTGTTAATATATTTTGTTCCATATTATTTAGTTAATTGATTAGTTTGTTCTATAACTGGCTGTTGAGCTGGCTGTTGAACTGGTCTATTACTGATTCCCTGAAAGCTTACTGGACTAAATCCTGCTGATTCTATTATCTCATTAAATAGTTTAGACATACCTGGGTCTTGTAATACTTCTGGTGCTGCGAATACCTGTCTAAATATATTGGTAAGTCCTGAAGCTACTTTGCCTAAATCCTTTTGCTTTCCTGCTACATTAACTGACACATCAATCGGTATTTTCTTTAATTCGTTCTCCACTAATTCAATAAACTTCTTATTACCACTTTTTAGGAAGTTGTCTTTGGTAACTTCTTTGAACATTTCTATCTCTTCATTTGTAGGTGCTTTTCCATTCTTATCAAAATACTTAATAACCATGTTTACCACTTTCTCATTAGCTTTCTTGGTAGATACTGATTCTGCTATAAACTGCATTTCTTCTAAGTCTAAATCTTCTAACCATTTATCTCCTTTGTTTATTTCTTTTGTTAAGTGAGGAAGTATCCAGTCTCTATAGACTTCTCCAACAAATGTAGCTATCTTTCCTCTTCTGTACTCATGTATTCCCTGTCCTGTACTTGTTACTAACTCTTGTAAGGCAAATGGTGTTCCTGATGTAGGACTAACTCCTAATTGAGCATCATTAGCACTTCCTGTTGTCCTAGCTTGTGCTTCCCAAGCAATAGCAGCTTTCTCAAAGGCAACCATATTTATAGGTTGAACATTAACTTGAGTCAAAGGCATATCCTGTTTATGAATAGCCACTTCACCCTTTTCCATATCAGTAATCTTATTCTTGTTAGCAAAGGAACTATCTGCTGTTTGAAGCATCATTATAGAAGCTACATCTAACATTTCCTTTTGCTGTATAAGATTATAGTTAGTCCATATCTGAGGTTCAAATAACTCTTCTATTCCTCCGAATCCTAATGCTCTGCCATATATTTCATCTCTTGAAAGGAACTTGTATATTCCCTTTTTCTCTTTTCCTTTAAATAGTGTTACTCCTGACTTTTCATTAGTGGCATTATCTTCTTCTTCTATGTAAGTAACAATATGAAGCTGATTGGTATATTTCTCTTCATCTCCATCTTCATCTAGCCAATCTTCAGGGAACATTCCATGTAGTTCGTATACTTCTATGTATTTTCCTGGTGTTTTGGATTTTAACTTACTGCTTTGATTGCCTCCTTTCTCTTCTTTAGCAGATAAAATAGCTCTATCAATAGCATCATCGTCCCATTTACCCTTAAACTCTAATAACTGATCTACTGAATACTGATGCTTTTCACATATAGTTCCTGTTAGAATATCTGTCTGATCACAGAAAGCTAACCTTTGAAATGGAACAACCTCTGGCTTAATATCATCTACATTCTTTACTAATGCTCCACCATAGTCTACATAACTCTCTACCAGTTCATCAATAAAAGTATCTATATCATTAGCTCTAGCCCATTTCTCGTGAAACTTTCTTACTAAAAAAGACTTATAATAGTTATCAGGATCATTAACATAAGCATATATATCTTTTACATCAAAGCCTTCTGATCTATAAGCTACATTAAGTATCGGTCTGATTATGTTCTTGAATGGTCTTTCACCATCATCTACCCCTGTAGAAAACTTTGAGTTCTTATAAAGTGTTGATAACTTTACATGCTCAAACATTTTCCACTCCATTCCATCAACAATAGGAACACCCATTGTTTGGTATGAAGACTCTTCTGTTGTTATGTATTGATAAATGTTCATTTTAATCTAAGTATAAGGTTTTTAGCTACAAACTCAGTTGCTAATGGTTGTGAGAAAGTTCTCCTAGCTGAATAAACCATCATTACCCTTTCAGCATACTTCTTTCCCTCCTCTAAAGTAATCTTTACTTTATTTGTAATCTTAGTTGGCTTGAACTTCCTTAATGCCTTGTATACATCGTCTGTTTTAGTTTCAAACACTTCATTGTTCACATATATCTTTAATGTATATTTGCCTATATCTTTCTTTGGTTTCTTTATTACTTTTACCTTGCTAAGTTTACTTTTGGTTTTCTTCTTATCCATTGTTCTAGTGAAGGTTCTTCGTAATTAACATTATAGGCAAGTCCATATCTTATAGCATCCATGCTATGAGAGAACTCATGTTCAGGAACTGGAGGGATTACATACTCTCCGTTCTTATCCATAGCCCATAAGTAGTTACGATATTCCTTTATTATATTAATACTTCTTTTTGTTATACTTACCCTTTTACTTTGAACATATTGTATTCCATTCCTTACACTATCTTTGCCCTTTGTAAATGGGAGTATTGCTACACCATAACTTTTGATTTCGTCAATACTCTTTGGCTCAGCTGAGTCTGCTATAACTAGAGCCTCATCTTGTGATTGTAATATATCTACTATTTGTTTGTTAGATAATCCTTTTCTGTATATTAACTCATCTAAAATAGTACCTCCGTTGTATTCATAAACATCTACTATTGCTGTTGGATCGTTGCTATATCCAAAGTCCATTCCTCTTCTAACTAGCTTTGCTTCATGAGGTATTTCATCTATAATCTTCCAGTCCTTATAAACTCTACCTTCAATTACTCCTAATAATCCTAAGCCATATACTTTCCACCAGTTCTTTCTATTCTTTCTTTGTTCTATTGATTTAACGATCTCTACACTTAATGCTTCATTGTCTAGGTATGTTAATATGATCTGTTCAAAGTCTGTTCTGTTTGGCATTACCTCTGTAAATAACCAGAACTCATTAGTTGGATTGTAGTCTAAGAATATGAAGTCTTTGGTTCTAACTTCTAGTTCTTCAAATGCTGTAAACTTTACATTGTTAACTTCATTGATAAATAGCCGGTCTCTTCTAGCACCTCTTACTTTCTCTGATTGGTCTACACTAAAGAATTCTATCTGTGATCCTGTTTCAAATGTATACATGTGGTTTGTTCTATCCCACTTGTTCTCTTTGTAATAATGATGCTCTTTCATTATGTTTAGGAAGTCTCTTTCAGCTCCTCTTCTAAGGTGTGGAAAACTCTCTGATACTATACTTGTTAGTGTCTTGCTCTTATCTGATTGTGCTAAAGCGATAAGGTATATAATTATACTGACAGTTTTACTGGCACTAGTTCCGCCCTGTACGATCCTTAATCTCTTCTTCATCTTCATTATCTTTTGTGTTGCTATTGTGGATTGGTACATTGTTTTTAGGATCTATATTTATAATAGGTATCGGAGTCTGATTATCTTCGTTACCTGAATGTTTAATTTCTTGAGGAATACAAGTAGTTGCTATTCTTAATACTATCTTTTCTCTTAATAAAGCGTTTGTCTTACTCTTTGATTTCAATATCTTAATCATCCAGTCTAAAGATAGACCTTTTAATGTTGCTGCCTTTTCTCTATTCTCTTTAGAATAAGGTTTTCCTCCACTATTTCCTGTTGCATTTATATTTCCAAATGTTCCTGCCATAATCGTGTCAAACTTGATTTATTTTAAAAAAAACCCCTACTCAGGAGTCTTTTCTTTAACATCTTTTTCTTGTTCTGTCAATAGCTCAACCTGCCCAACTATTTTTAATCCTTCATCTCTTAATGTTTGGATCTTATTTCTTGAGCTTTCTATTTCTGTGTTAATCTCTATTAATCTTTTTTCTAAATCTTTTTTAGTTTTCATTTTATTGAGTTGTTATTTTATAATATCATATAACATACATACTTGTCAACCTGTTAATAACTTTTAGATCAATATTATTTGTTTCATTGTAGTTCTTTTATTTTAGATTTATAATATTTTATAGTTTGATATGAAGCAGGGGTTTCTCTTGATTTGTTCTTTAGTTTATTAAACCATTTAACACCCCTTTCTGCTATTATCTTTTGATGAACACGAGGGTCGCCCTTATGATGATGACTAAAATGACAACTTCTTCCTATTGCTATGCCGTTATCTAAATCATATCTTAAATGCCCGAACATACCTTTAGGGAAAAAATGATGAGCAGTTTCAACAAGTTCATTTTTACATACTTCACATATAGTTTTATCTTCTATAATCTTTAGTTTCCATAGCTTGTCTGCTTGGGAACGAAGAATTGCTTTTTTACTTCTTTTCATATTTATATTCTTTTAATTACTTGGTCTAGGGCTTGGTTATAGCCAATATGATTGTCGTCCCACCATTGAGGGTCATTATCTCCTTTAAAGTTTGGCGGTCTTTCTCCAACTCTCATTCCTTCTATCTTCTTTCTTATATCTGCCTTTTGGGCTTCTTGGGCTTTAAATAAATATAATCCAATTCTATCTACCGCCTCTTCTAACTCTGTTGTAGGCATAATTATATTTTTAGCCTTAGTATCTCCCTGAGACATAAATACACCACTTATATATCCAAGCTCTTTTTCTACTTCTTCTCTAAACTCTTTTATTTCTTTCTTCATATTATTACTCCTTAATTAGGGTTTTAATTTCTACTTTTACTATTTTATCAAGTTTACAATGTGGGGAATTAAAAAACCTACCATTAACTTCTTTACGAGCTTGTTCTCTCGTTTCAAAAATCCAATATCTACCCCAATCTGGCATTGATTCTTTTGTTAAGTGCCCTTTTTCTTTATCTGCTACTGCCCACGCTTTTATTGTCTTCATATTATTACTCCTTAGTTAATCTTCTTTTCTATTAAATAAATCAAGCACTTAGCCCGAGCATTTGCTTCGGTTTTGGCTATAATGCCAGTATTCTCTATCCTTTCCATCTTAATCCCACCGTTGATAACATTTTTCCCTTTACACATCATAAAACTATCTCCGAACCTTATTGCTTGATATTCTCT
>Ga0075125_10000362_pt1 | contig 20274 bp, 35 predicted proteins | sample AntAceMetag02UKN_FD_69810 | JGI IMG/M metagenome (GOLD analysis project Ga0075125, IMG submission 69810) | Saline lake microbial communities from Ace Lake, Antarctica - Antarctic Ace Lake Metagenome 02UKN | ecosystem: Environmental > Aquatic > Non-marine Saline and Alkaline > Saline | place... | reverse complement strand
CCCCGGGCAGGGCTGTAAAATTATATTTTTGAGCGTAAACATAAGTTCCGAAAAGTTGCTTTAAATTATAACTGCTTATATCAAACTTTTTAATTATAAGAGGTTTCCTACCTTCCACTAATGCCGTATGATACTCTGTCATGATATCCTTTAAGTTATGCACTTTTGTATCTACCGAGTAAGCTAAATCATTAGTTAGCGTTTTAACGTATTCTTTAATTTCATTTTCAGTTGGGTTATTTGCAAAAAATTCCTGTCCGTTTGTAACAAGTTTGATTTGAAACTCTTTTTTTAGTTGGCTGTAAGGGTCTGCAAGTGGGATGCCATCATGATCATATATCCTTTTTATAAGACCAATCATTTCATTTTGCAATTCCGGATACTTTACTGACTGATAAACAAATTTGATACAATTATCTTTTGTGATCTCTACACTACTACGCTGTAATGTGTGAGCTAAACAAAATAAATCATCTATACGGTCGTTATTAAAAAAATGTCTAACGTCCAGTTTTTCAAGTAATTCAGTATCTTTTAATTTTAAGATGCTGTATAAGTACATTAATTCACTTTTCATTTTTAAAACCATTGCATTGAGTTTTTACCGCTTGCATTAGATATTTACCGTATCTGTCAATTTCTTTGTCATAACATTCTTTACAAATCCCATGTGTTATTTCAGTATCGTTTTTATCGCCTTCTAGGTGTACTTTACACCACGCACAAATCTTTTTCATTCAACTTTTCCGCATTCTTTAACTCTGTGGAACTTATTACACACTTTTAAAAATAACTTACTATTTAAAAGTTCTTTTATATCTTTATCGTAATCTACATATTCCGGTTTTGCAGCATGATAAAGTAACTGACAAAAAAGTTTTGATGGCATTTTTACTAATAGCGTTTTACAGGATAGACTCCATAAAGAAAAATCTAAATCGCTACCACTCAAATCGCTACCACTCAAATCGCTACCACTCAAATTGCTATGACTCAAATTGCTATGACTCAAATTGCTACCACTCAAATTGCTACCACTCAAATTGCTATAACTCAAATTGCTATGACTAAAATTGCTACCACTCAAATTGCTACCACTCAAATCGCTACCACTCAAATTGCTATGACTAAAATTGCTACCACTCAAATTGCTACCACTCAAATTGCTACCACTCAAATCGCTACCATTAAAATCGCTACCATTAAAATCTAACATAAAACTAGTATTTATTTTTTTGTATAGTTTTACATACCTATTAAATAATGACATATTACCGCTTTTTAATAGTTCAACTATTTTTTCTTTACTTGCTGTTTCCATATCGTCTCCAATGTTTTTATTAATTATACCATGATTTACATAATTTGTAAACCTGTTATACTTTTCAAAAATGCTGAGCACTCTCCCCACGTGTGAAATAAATTCCATTCTATACCGCCGTTATCATGCCAGTGTATCATGCGTGTCTCTTGCATTGCTTTGCGTTCTAAGTTTGCGCCTTTAATTCCAAATTCTATCATGTAAGTTTTACCTTTAAAGCATAGTATTAAATCGCTCCAGAATTTATGGCATGGGAACGGTTCATTATAAGCGTATGTATAAGGAGACCTGACACGGCTTTTAAATCCAGCATTGCCAATTCTGAAAAAGTCTATACGGTTCTTTTGCAGAAACTTAATAAACTTGTCCTGCATTGATACTTTTTCAGTCATTCTTTATATCCGTTTTCATGTTTGATTTGATTTCCATGTTTATCATATGTATATTTTTCCCAAAATCCAATAGAATTTTCAAATTTGATAGATTTGAAATTTGATATTTCCCGTGATTGTAACCATCGAGCATATTGAAATATATCATCATCATTTACTGTAATATGTTTCCTTTTGAGTATCTTATCAACATATTCATGATTATTTTTATAATACAAGATACCATCATCACATGCATCATGTTTTAGTAATGTTTCAAGTAGTTTCATTTATAGCTCTTCTTTTAATTCCGTTATTGTAGTCGCAAGGGCTTCTTTTGACGTAAAAATATCACTGTTATTTTTTAAAATACCAATTACTTTTTTTAGTGGTACCATAGTATCAATTTCCTCGCAAATTATTAATCCACATCTAGAGCATTTATCAATGTTATTATAAATGTCCTCAATGATATTAGTTTTACATTTTGGACAGATCATTTTATTCTTCCTAAATTCTCCAGTTGCGCTATAACGAGTTTGTGTAGCACTTTAGCAGTACACCATTCTTTTTCTTGTACAATGCTCTGTACGGCGCTGTACTCTTCTTTTGTAAGCTGTAAATTACATTTTTGCATCTCAGGTCTGCGCTTTTCGACACTCCATTTCATATTTTTTATTCCAGTCATTTTATTTCTCCGTTTTTGATATATATAATTATACACTATAAATCATAATTTGTCAAGTAAATAATTAAAAAAATTACAAAAAACGTAAAAAAGTTCATTTTTTGGGCTTTAAAGTCAATACTAGTTTACCTGTCGACCAGGTGAAATCTATCCGGCTTAAATGTTCAGGCTTATAGTGTTGTTTGGCTACTGCTAATATTTCAGACGTTGACGCTCCTTTTTTCTCGATTGTTATCGTTTTGAACATGTTTTATTTTCCTTTGGGATATGCCTTGAGCATAAATCAATATTTACAAGAAATCTTTTACAATTACTTTCATATTTTTTCGAATACTCGCTGCAATCTTTATCATCACAACTTATATCCTTTGGTAGTTTTGACAATCTATCTTTTGCGATTATCCATTCCATGTTGTTTTCCTTTTTTGCATATATTACATCTATTATCTTGTTTTCGTTTTTCATCATACTCTTTAGCTACCGCATAAGCTTTTTCAAGTATTTTTTCCGCTTCTTGTATCCATTTATTTTCTTTTAACGCTGATTTTGCTATCAATATCCAGGCCATTATGCTTATTACCATAAATATAAAACTAAATGTTGCTGCCATGTTATTTTCCTTTGTGCTTATTAATATAATTCCAGTACGTCTCTTTCTCGTTATCTGCCCCGAAACTCCACCCTTGACCCTTTGCAATAGTGCGCCTTTCTTCTACGTATTTGTCGGCTCTGTCCTTTAGCTCTTGTTCTATGGGATTGCTTTTAGGTTTAATATCTTTTATTATAATTTCGTCCTCCCAGTGTCTACCGTTTAAATAAGTCAATGGGTCTTTACGATATGTTTTATCTGGAGTTGCTATTACATAGTTTGGTATTGCTTTTAAAATATCAATATGATCTTTATTAGAGAGCTTAATAAATTTCTTGTAAGCTTTATCTTTACCAGTTTTCTTGTCGTATAAAAACCAGAACTCCTCAAAAGCAATTTCTATTTTATCATCTATTCTATTCTTCTCTTCTCTATTCTTATCTTCTCTTCTCTGTTGATTACATGTAACCTCTGTAACGGTTACATCATTTAATAATAAAGCGTCCTTTTTTGCTCTGAATTTAGCTACTTTTATACGGTTATGCTCTCTTTTTAATTCTATCTGGTCAATAGATTGATGCTTCCTAAAGTTTACTATTTCCATCATTCCACCCTCTGTTGATTTTATCATTCCATATTTCATAAATAATTCAATACCTAATTGAGCAGTTTTAAATGGTATTTTCAATACCCTTGATAGATCATCTATTGTGTATGGTAGCCCGTCTGCTAATTTAATAACTCCACATTCGCTTGATTTCATTCCCATGCAGAGTAAACCGAACCACATTATTACGATGCTGTCGCCGTCTGGGTACGATCTTATGAGATCAATTTTTTCATTTGTTAACATATTAACATCTAGTTTTAACCATTGTATATTCATTTTATTGTCCTATTTAATATTTCTACTTAATAAAAACGGTCGAGGAATTGCTCCCCGACCAATATTAAATAGATATTATTATACTCTCATTTGTGTTAAAAGTCAAACTCCAATTGTATATCATTGTTATCAAAATGTGATACATAAATCCCTTGTTCAATCTCAAGTTTATCTTTTACATTTCTGCCTCTCCTGTAGATATTTCTTTAGCCTCTTGAAATATTTCTTTCTGTTGATTTTTTGGTATATTTGCTTTTTTCACGAAATCTCTCGGACTAAAATGTTATCCCAGAAGCTAGTTTCCTTAATAGATGTTTTTAAAGACTCGACCTTTTCTTTATCAATAGGGTAGCTTTCCATCCGTCGATACGGATTTGGTTTTATTTTGTTTACTTGTATTTTCATGATCTATCCTTGTTTTTTTTAATATTATTAATCCAACTGTCAATTAAGTATCTGATAAATTTCGCTACCGTTGTTTTATGATCTGAACAAAAAGTATCTATAAATGACCGCTGTTTTTTTGTTATTCGTGTATTCAACTGTTCTTTTTTGATGCTATCATCAAAAGGGTATTCTTGTTTGATAATTTACTCCTGCTTTATATTTGTATTACATAAAGTAAACTATATTTTTACTTATTTATCAAGTAAAAAAAGCTATATTTTACTAGGATTTATGAAAAAATAGGCTGTTCTATCAAGTACCCATCAAGTAAAATTGCATAAAATGAAACTTTTTTTTAATTGTACTTGACAAATTATGTAATGTGTGGTATAATTATATTATAAAACATTGGAGATAATAAAATGGAAAATCAATTACAGACTATAATAAAAAATTCAAATCTGGATAAAACAAAGGCTGATTATATACTTGAAAATTTTACAAGTTACTTTTCAATAGCGGCCGAGTGGGAAAAAAGAGCAAAAAACATTGTCGTTACGGATGCTGGTCAAACGGATATAATGAAACTTGCCAGAGTCGGAAGACTTGCATTAAAAGATAAACGCATAACTCTTGAAAAAGAACGTAAGAGCCTGAAAGAGCAATCATTAAGAGAGGGAAAGGCTATTGACGGTATTGCCAACGTTTTAAAAGCTGTAATAATTCCGATTGAAGAATACCTAGAAAAGCAAGAACATTTTGTTGCAATTAAAGAAGCAGAAGAGGCTAAACTTGCAAAAATAGAACAGGAACGAATGGAAGAAGCTGAAAGAGTAGCCAGAGAAAAAGCTGAGAAAGAAGAGCAGGAACGAATTATTATTGAAAATGAAAAGTTGAAAAAAGAAGCCGAAAAAAGAGAACGTAAAATTGTCAAAGAAAAAGCTGAGTATGAAGCGAAAATAAAAGCTGATAGAGAAGAAGCCGAAAAAAAACAAAGAGAAATTGAAGAGATTGCACGTAAAGAGCAGGAAAAACAAAATGCAATTATAGAAGATCAAAAAGCAAAGGCAGAGGCGGAGAGACAAATTGTTTTACAACGTGAAAATGAAGTTCTTGAAAAAGCTTTAAAAGAAAAACAGGCGCTTGAAAATAAACTTAAAGCAAAGGCAGAGGCGGAGAGACAAGCTATTGAAGAAAAAAAGGAACTCGAAAAGCAATTAAAAAATATGATAACATGTCCTAAATGCGGACACGAATTTAATAAATAAAAAGGAAAAAATTATGGAAACAATAAACATTGACATTATAAATCATTTATTAAAGGGCTGGGACGTGCTGAGTTCGTTGCCGGCCAAACTCGGTAAACATAAGATATCGATACACCGCCAGTTAATTAAGCTTGATGATATAACCTGCTTTAAGGTCGAGTATACTGACGGCATGGTCCGGCTTAAAATTGTAAATGTATAATTATGAAAACCCAGTATGTAATCGAAAATATTTGTGATGATATAGAAGATATTATTTTTGATACTGTAAATCCCAATGAATCACCAAACGAGTTTAAGGAAACAATTAATCTTATCCTTTTTGAATTAAATAAACGATGGGGAAATAAAAATGATGTATTCCATAAGTAAAGACAGATTATTTGTGCTAAGGATATTGGAAAAGTACCCGAAGGCAAGGGAGTCATTTAATAAATTCCTGTATTACACTATACATAATTACTTTAAAGGCGATTACACACGGCTTTTAAAATATGACTGCATCCATACTTTAGATCGTATGTATCGAGTAATCCAGAATGACGAAAAGTTGTATCGTCCGTGTGATAAAATACTAGCTATGAGAAAGAGCAGACAAAAACAATTTGAGTATCTAGGATTATAATATGTTTAAAACAATATTTGATAGTTTTAGACAGGCTAAAATCTGGGATGATTCATGTGATAAAATAGAACGGTTATATTCAATTAAAAAAAAAGAAAAACAATATATAGTGAAAATGAGTAAAAGACAAATTGATTTATTAATGTGTTGCGAATTGAATGGAATAACAAATACAAACGAATTTAATAAACGCTTGACATAATATGTTAAGCATGGTATAATTTATAAAACATTGGAGTGAATATGAAAACATCAGAGCAACTAATTAACATATCAAAGGCATTAATACAAGTACAAATTGAATTGCCTACCATCAAAAAAAACTGTCAAGGTTACGGTTATAAATACGCAAGCCTGGACGATATCTTAAATACATCGAAGCCGATACTTAATAAAAATGGCTGTTGTATTATTCAAGGCGTAGGATATATTCAGAATGGAATATCTATTACAACTCGTATTTTACATTTATCAGGCGAATACATAGAAGATACTTTAGGCTTGCCTTTAACAGAAATGAAAGGCGTTAATAATACTCAAGCCATGGGGGCAAGTATTACATACGGAAAACGTTACGGCCTCAGTGCTATTTTAGGGATTTCAACTGATGAGGATATTGACGCATCAACGCAAAATAATACTAAACAATACGCTAATAATAGCAAGGCTTTTTAAATGAATACAAATTACTTATTTTTTGATATTGAAACAATTCCGAACCAGAGTATAGAGAAACCTATTTTTGATAAAACTACTGTAAAGTTAGGCAATGTTAAAGACCCCATAAAAATAGCTGATAAACTTGAAAAAGAAGAGACAGCTTTTAATAATGGTCTTACAAAAACAATGTCATTATCAGGAGAATTATGTCAGGTGCTATCAATAGGTTATATTTTAACAAACGATATTTTTGAAGAAATAGAAAGCGGGGTTATTTATGGGCATGAGGACGACGCCGAATTGCTAAAAAGATTTAATAGAACTTTAAATACTTATTTACAGCAGTATAATACATATCCTACTTTAGTAGGCTGGAACACTAAAGGCTTCGATATCCCAGTACTTTGGAAACGTGGTATCATAACAGGGGAGCGCGTATTTTCAAAATATATGGATTTATGTAATAAATACTCATATAGTTCTATTGACCTTATGCACGTTTGGAATAACTTTGGCATGGGCAAATTAACTAAGTGTTGCAATGCGCTCGGTATAGATGCTAAGACAGGACTTGACGGGTCTATGATTTATGATGCATGGAAGGATAAGCGCATAGATGATATTAAAGAGTACAATTTACAAGACTGTCAAGCTTGCGTTGATATCGCAAAAAGGATATTATAGTTTTTCGAGGGAGTATAGTACCCGGGCGTGTTGGGAAGCGTCGCCCGGGATTGATTTAAAAAACAAGGATAAAATATGATTGAGATAATTGATACGATTAAATTAAAAAAAACTCTTGAACATGGTTATATCGTTATGCCAGAAAGTCAGGAATTGATTAAAAACAGGAACGATGATATAATACTCGTGGAAGTAAAGGAAAGTAAAACCAGATCATTACAACAGTTAAGAAATTACTGGAAAGTCTGGCTACCATGTTTTTGTTCTAATGTAGATGGCATGGAAATTTATGTTACCGATAATGGGAAGTATAAAAATTATGATATTGCCCATAGATTTATGACTCTACGTTGGGCAATGGATAAAAACCATATTGATCTTATAAAAACTATTCCTGTTTTGCAGGACGGTAAAATTACAAAAGCTGCGACTGTTAATCTTAATTTCAATGATTGTTCGCAAAAAATGGCAAACGATTATTTTGATTTTATACAGAGTATTTTTAATAAAAAGGTCGGTGTCAGCATGGAAGAAATGATACAACAGGAAATGCAAAATGTATCATGATATCGAATATCTCAATATGTTAAAACGATGCTGTCAGTTAGAACATTTACGAAAAAATGCAGAGTTTTATTTAATGGAAATGATAGGGGCGAGGTGATGATTAGTACAATAGAAAGCGTTCGGGCAGCGTTCAATTATTTAAAAAGTAAAGGTAAAAATAATGAAAAAAACTTATCAGATGAATATATCGAAAATTATATTTATTTACATCATGATATTAAATATAGCACTCTGCCAGTCAAAAGATATTATAAATGAGTATCTTAAATTTATGTCCGAACATTTCAATATCCCTGCTGAAATTCTTCCGGCTATGATTGCGGTTGAATCAAGTTATAATCAAAAAGCTATATCCCCTTTGGGAGCCGTCGGTTTGCTACAAATTACAAGGAGTGCATTTATTGATTTTACGAATAAAACTCGATATGAAATAAGCTTTAATGATGTCAAGTCGAACTGGGTTATTAATTTAACTGTTGGGGCGTGGTACTTATACCATCGGTGTTATAAGATTAAAGGAAACTGGAAAGATGCCATAACAAGCTATTTCTGGGGCAGTTGGTCTACTAATATGACTGATTGTTATTATAAAAAAGTAAAAAAAAGGATTAAAAAATGAAATATGAATGTTGTTTAGTGTGTAGGGCGTTCCTTGGCGGTAGTGAGATATGGTGCAACGATTGCAAAGATGGTTCTAACTTTCTAAAATAACAAAGGTAATAAAAAATGCTAATAATTAGGTTTCGTAAATAAAATGCTTTTTCATTATTGATTTAATAGTCTCGCTACCTTTTGTATCCGTAAAGTAACCGCATTTATATAATTGATCTGCATACTCTTCTGGATCGTCTGCATCGTTCAATGGTTTATAACGGCTTTTGGTAATTAGTAATTTACCATAATCATCAAAGCTGTCCTGGTAATCATCGTATACCCTAAACCATGAAATTTCTGTTGTGTCCTCACCCTCTTTAACTTCCCAAACTTTTCGGACTGCTTTTTTACCTGTCCAGGTCGAACCAGTTTTAATATTAAATATATTATTGGTATTGACTTTCTCTTTTTTATCGTTATAACCCCAGAGAATTGACCTTCCCCAGCCGGTTTCATTTGCAGCATGAGCAAGGACAGCCACGGCGGGAAGTCCAAACCGTTGCTCTACTTTAATGCAATACTTAGCGAATTGATTTACAAAGTCTTTTACTTTTTTAATTGATTTCGGGTTGACTTCCAGTTTAACGTAACTGTCACCTACAACACCACGGATTAATTTTTCTTTTTCGATTTCTTTATCTTTAATTTTAATTTCCCTTGTGGTATTCTCACGTTTTTTTGCCATTGATATTCTGCCGAGTAATCCCATTCCTTTTGTAATACCGCCAACACCGAGCAATGAAGTTATGATATAAAATATCCGCTCCATTCCGATAGTGTTTATTATCTGTTGGTAGTCCTCTAATATCTGAGGCATAAAAGGTAAGTATTTTAAAATAGGTGATAAAATCCAAACCATTGTAGGTATGATAAATGTTAGAGCAGCGCATGTAAAAACGAATGAAGTCATCTGCTCCTTAAGATAACCTAGCTGTTCTTTGTTGACCTCTTTTTTCATATCCTGTTTTGCTTTTACTGCCCCGGCTATTTTACCACCAAGGGAAGTTATACCACCGATTATATCTGTAATCATTCTAATTCCTAAATAAAAGATTTTATCAAGTATACAATAACCATTAAAATTAACGGAACCATGATGATCTGAATGATTTTCAAAGCACCATTAATCTGGTCGTTTTCTTTCTCGACTGTCTGTATACGTGCATAAAATTCTGTATGCTGTTTATCATTTCTGGTAAATGTTACCGTTCCAGTTTTTAACTATTCTTCTATCCGTCCGATTAATAAAGTATTATTATTAACTTTTTCAGCGGTTGCCGATAATAAACTTTCCAATTTGTCGAGTCGTTCGTCCATGTGTTTCTGTAGTTGGTTTATTATTATTTGGGTGTTTTCCACTTAAATTCCTTATATGTAATATTTAAATATTATTGTATATGTGCTAGAATGAAAATTTGAACCTACTACATCCATCGTAATATTTGTACTATTTCTAGACAACCTGTAAGCATCCGCAGATGCGAATATAGCATTCCCTCCAATGTCATATATATTTTTATGTATATATAATTCTTCTCCTGAGGGATTTGATCCTGCAACTTGTTTTAAATTAGCATCAACAAATAATATTTTTGTATAATCCGTGACACCGTGGGCAACAGTTTCTGTCCCAGTTGTACCCGTTGCCCCTATAAATATTTTTGTGTAAACTAATTCAATTGCCGAATTAATAGTTTGTATTTCACATTCACCTATTATTTTAAGTATTATCCATCCAGAAGCAGTTGCTTTAAATGTTAAACCACATCTTTGTAATTCAATATCAATATCAGTAACACCGTTGATGGTTTCTGCTCCTTCGCCGTCTATGTTTAACTCATAAGTTGTATCATTATTTATTATCGTTATTTCACGATCAATATTATCCGCTAAAGTTGGTAAAGTAAATGTTTTATTTGCACCCGCACCAGATAGATAAAAGGTATCAACATCAGTATCAAGTATTGTATAATTATCTGATTTTGTTGCACTTTCTATTAGTGCTTCGATATTACTTTGTAGTTGGTTTACGTCCGCCGCTGGTATTATGTTTCCGGTTGTTGCGCTTACTGTTGAATATGCCATGATATTATTTAACCTCTTTCTTTATTTTTTCATTTACCATTTCATACCACTCTTTAGATATTACTATCTTTTTTTTATTCAATGGTATAATTACTCTCTCTTGATCTTGTAAAATTAATATAACACACTGAGCCTCTTTTATCCATTCCAGTCCTATACATTTATATTTCGTTTTAAATATATTGCCGTATGTGATCGTAAACATTATCGTATTCTCATATAATATTTCACTGAGAAATAAGCAGGCAAAATGTCAAACGCTGTTTCTATTGGATAACTTGAATAATAATCACTTGTCCCTCCACCTTGTACTGATACGTTTCTGCCTGCTCCTGCGCTTACGATTACTCTACTAAGTATTGTGTTATTCATTGTTGTACTACCTGTAGTATTTGAAAGTGCTTGAAATACAGTTGGAGACTTTGACATAATTTTGTGAACGTGTTTTAAATCTTTTGTATTCGACCCCCCTGTAAGATATGAAGATGCCCCTATTAAAAATCTATTATCCGTTAAGTCAGGAACGTTATCGGAACTTGCAGTGCCAAAAAAGTTTGTATCTAAATACTCCGTACCGTCACATACTGAATAATGATATTGATTTGGCAATGATGCGGTTAATACATCGGGATGGATCGGGATGATTTCGCCAATTTGACTATAAGGTGTATTTTGTCTATAGTTAGTAATATGGCTATTTGTTAAAGTTCCGGTTGTGCTATACAATTTTACTTTAGCAATCGGATATTGTGTTGCCCCTATGTCTGGTATTCTCGGGGTGGCTGCTAAACTACCAGCTACGATACTAATACTATTATCAGTATTAGCAACAACTAGATCAATCCTTGAATTACTTGCAGGTGCGGCCATAGTTGCGCTTGTACCACTTGCCCAGCTTACGCCAATACCGTTTACAATACCGCTTCCAGCAACAACATTTAGTTTTAAACTATTCGGTGTTGTTTCTGTTATCGAACCACCGTTTAAAACATTAACATACCCCTTACGAGCATTAATATTATCTGATAAATTACTAAAATTATCTCTTGCGGAGGTTACCTCACTTGCCGTACTTGCAATACTTGCATTAACTTCCGAGCGTAAAGAATTATAATTATTTTCAATGTCTGTAAAATTTTCTCTTACCGGTTTTGATCTTAATTGACTTTGAAATACCACTTTGTTTAAATTTAAATTGCTACTCATGAGAATTGAACCTCCTTAGTTCCTGTATAATCTGTTGTGTCTGATACACCGATTGCGATATCCTGATCCCAAACTAAACCAATATCATACTTAAGATCGTTTAAACCGCTTTGTATTCCGTTTCTATCCCATATAAAATTACTTAAGTCATCTCCGCTATCCTTTAAAGTTACCGTTTCTTTTAATCCGCTATCCATATTCCATATTTCATTAATCTGTTGTGGTATATAAAGATCATCGGTATAAGTGTATCTGTCGAATATTACCCATTTATCTTTTCCAAGTTCGGTTAACGGATTTGGGACTTGTGATAATGTTATAGATTTCTTAGGGTCTGCGTTGGTTGCTATCATGTATTTTACATAAGCATCTGAGGCAGTCTGATTAAGCATAGGGTTAATCTTTTTAAAAGTAGAACCCTTATTATTTATCAAGTTATCAGAGTTCCCGAATTCAGACCATATTTCGTCAGTTATTGCGTTTTTCGGAGTGCATCCATAAATGTCTATATCATAAGCACCGGCGGTCATTGTAAATGATACACTCCCGTTAGTTCGTGCTGACTCTGTTAATATATTACTATTATTATCATCATATCGTATGTATAAAGCATCTGAGTAAGTCGCTGTTAAATTACCATATGTTGAAATAGTTCCTGTTACGGTTTTAAGTAATGCCTCTGAATTTACAATGATATCTTTATTAACGGCGGTTATCCTTTGGAGTTGTTTATCAGAGTCGAATGATTTATCAATGCTCTCAATGTTATATCTATAATGTGTCATCCAGTCGGCTTCCACGTCTGTAGGTACTTTTCTTATAACGGCTTTCCCGTCATTATCAAAGGTAAAAATAATATCGTTATCGCCTGCGTTTATAATGTCCATTGCGTAATCAAGGGCTTTCCACCCTGATATATTATTTAGTGCTTGCGCTGCCGTTGCGCTTGTAATCTGAGTTGCGGTGCTTATTGAATCCCATGTAGATGTCGCGTAAGGGATATTACACCGGTCAAGTATATTTGTAAGAATAGTAGTGGCAGGTGTTGATGATAAATAAGTCGGTAAATTGATCTCTGTTTCAAGTGCTTTTCTTAAATAGTCACGTCCTACTACTTCCACGGTTTCATTATAAAATGGTTCGTCAATTATAAAAGTGCCACGTTTAAAATATAAAGACTTCTGATCGTATGATAGTGCAAGGCTGTTAATATGGCTTGCGGTGGCGTATGAGTCTGTATTAAATCTTACAATAGTTTGTACATTTTTATACAATGGAGTCGAAACAAGTGTTATTTCGTTTGCTCCTGTAGCAAGTGTTTGGTAACTACTCCATGCGTCCATGTCAAGTTTGTATTTAAGGCTGAATTTATTTGTTGATACATTACAATTTAATGCAAGTGGTTGTTGCTCTTCGTCTGTAGTAAATGTTTTTTTATAGTAACTTGCATATGCATAAGCACCTGATCCATAAGTACTTGATCCATAAGCAGACGTTCCAAGTTGTGCCGCTGTCAAATATGTATCTGTTATATTATTACTACTCGGTATAATTGTACTACCTGATTTTATTGTATGGAATAATTCATTATTAGAAATTAGATTATCGGTTGAAAGTGTTGTTTGACCGGCGGTTAATTGATACCCTGTATACGCTCTAACAAGTAAATTTTTCTTGAGTATAGTAGCTTTTGCATTGCCTGAGCCTATAGAATAAATCTGATTAAAATTGTTTAAAGTGAATTTGATTGTTTTTACAGGTGGTAGAAATGAATAAGCTTGATACCTTTTATTTTCGGTAGATAGATTAATTTCCCTGCTTTGGATATCGTCAAAGCTTGCCCAGGTGGAATTGACAGTATCATAATATTGTGTCTTGATACGTGGCTTGCTAACTGCTCCGCCAATAACATCATATAATAATGTTTCTGTAAGTGTCGCGGTTGGGGCTGATTTCAACTAAGTACCTCGGTTAATATAATTTCGTATTCCTGCTCGTTTCCGTTGTCAAATTCTTGTAATAATCTCATTCCCTCAATTACACATGTCATATATGATATTGTTTTTGTTAAGATATTTCTGTCGAATGTTACCGTAACTGGTAACGAATATGTAAGCATCGGGAACATGTTTGCTTCCAGATCTGCTTTAGTGCCTTTGATAGTGCTGACTGCTTGTATCCGGTTATAGCCTACTTGTATTTTTCTTAAAAATCCTTGTGTATCGGCTTTTATGTTATTATTCTGCAAAATAAATTCGTCGAGTATTGCGAATGAAGTATCATAATTCGGCGTAAAACTATAAACTGAGTCTGTTGTAATTATGCTAGTTATCATATTCTTATCCCTCGACTACTTGACCCTTCGGTCTTAAAGTAATCATCTAATATTTTGACAGCTCCCCGGCCGTCTTGTACGTTTATCGTTACATTGGAAGGTGAAGCACCACGCCCACTATTTAGAGCGTTTATAGTAGCTTCCCCAAGTTCGGCGGTTGCTCTACGATTTAAAACTGACTCGCCATTTTGCGCTGCTATAAATCCATCCTCGGGTCCTATGTTTGGGAGACCTCGTATCATTCCGCCTTGCGCGAAGGTTGGAACTGGTATACTATCAAGTTTTGCACTAATAGAAGCGAAGGATTTTTCAATTCTTATTTGTGCTTTCTCGCGTCTATCCTTGCCGATAATCCCCTCTGCGTTTGCAAGTGCGCTTTCTCGTTGCCCGTCAATTTCTGCTTTTCTTAATGCTAGATCAAATAAATATTCTTCTCTTCTAATTTCCTGTCGTTCTAAGTCTGCAGCCGCTTCGGTTGTTATTCTATCGGTTTCGGCTTGTTTTTCAAGTGCGCTTTTCTTAGAGTTATATAATTTAAGTGCGTTTATTTTATTAAGCTGCCTAGTTATATCAGACTTTTCTTCTGCTGTCGTTGCATTTTCTAATTGATCTTTTAAATCGTCAACACGATCCTCTTCTTCTTCACCTAATATTTTTGTTAATCCTGTTTCAATAGCAGCTGATTTAATTGAAGCATCAAGATTACTATTTATAATATCAATATTTGCTTGTTCTGCATCATCTACCCTTTTTCGTGACAATGCAAATTCATTTCTTGCTATCTCTTCATTAATAGTTGCTAACGATGATAATAATTCCTGGTTTGAGTCATTGACCGCTTGATTTGCTTCTGACTTAATCTTTTTAACTGATAATATTATATTTGCCGTTAGCGTTGGGATTCCTTTCTTTGCTCCCTCTGCAAAGTTTGATAGAAAGCCACCAAGGGCTTTTGATGCGCTGCCGAGTTCGATGGCGGCAGTCTTGCCGAACTTTTTTATAAATCGTTCACTTGTTTGTATATTCTCGCCTAACTCGATAAAATTATTACCTAGTTGTTTTACTAGTTGTAATATACCTTGAATGATTCCAACGATACCACCGGCTTTGTCTATTGCCGTTGCGCTTGTGTCATTTGCTGTTTCTTTGTATTTATTAAATGCGTCTTGAACACCACCGATTGATTTTGTAATTTGTGTATCAATAGCAGATAATGTCGCCTCTGTTTTTTCTAATGTTTCGTCTAGTTGATTATTAAGTTTTCCCCGTGCTTCGATCTCTGTTTCAATTACTTTTATTTCAGCATTTATAGCTGAACGTTGTGCATCGCTTAAATCTATTCTTGTGCTAATTGCTTTAAGTTCAACAAGTCTTATTGCTAAGGCGTCTTCTTGTGTTTTAATTAATTTTTGTATTAATATTATCTCCTCATCTGTTAATTTGTTAACGTCTTTTATTATTGGTATCGTGTCTTCTACAACGATACCACCGTTTTTTATTATATCTGCTTTTTCCTTTTCGAGTTTAATTATTAACATGTTAGCTTTTACAGTTGCCTTTTCATAGTCTGCTTTAGTGTAATATTTACCTAATAATATGTTGTATGTTCCTATTAAATTTTTACCTTGCTCTACATTCTCTTTTGTGGATTTAATTTCTGCATCAATCTCTTTTATTCTTTTTCTTGATATTGCATGGATATCTCCATAGGCGGCAATTTGATCTTCCATTGAATTCGTTAACTTGTCATTAACTAATGCTAATTTTGCTTGCCGTTTTTCTAGCTCATCTATTTCAACACGAGTTGATGCTAATTTTGTTGCTATTAACGTTAGTCCAATAACTAAACCCGTTATTGCTAGTCCAACGGGTCCAAGTGAAGCATTAAGTGCAATGAATGCCGGGGCTAAAGCGAATACTGCTGAGGCTGTAACTTTTAAACCTTTTGGTAAAGATTGGAATCCTTTTATAAAATTTCTTAGAAACGGCAAGAACTCTTTAATTATTGGTACAAGTCCTTTTCCTAATTCTTCTCCTACGTCGCCAAGTTCATTACCAAGCTGTTTAAATGCCCCAGTTCCTTGAGTCGCTGCCCTCGCTGCTCCTCCAAACTGTGTTTTAAGTTCTTTTAATATTACTTGTTGAGCACCCGCAACGTTGTTTAATTCTGTGAATGTTTTAATCTGTTTTTTTTGATCGTCTGATAATTGAATACCAACCCTTGATAGTGCGCCAATACCAGCAACAGGGTCATTAAGCGCTTTACCAAGTTGTATAGTAGATGATTTTAAATCCTGTCCTGTTGCTTGTGATAAATTCAGTATCGCCTCGGTTGCTTTTGGGAAAACATCTTTACCAATTTTAGTGAATGTTAATAGTAAAGCTTGAGACTCTATAATTGCTTCGTCTCCAAAGGTTGTTACGCTTTGGAGTTCGCTTGCCATTTTCTTAAGTTCTTTAGCGGTTAACCCAGCCGCACCACCTGTTGACTTTATCCGTGCTGCAAGTTGGATTTCTGCCTGTTCTTGTTTGGCATATAATCCTATAAGCTTTTTAGTTATTGCGATAGTCGCAACAATGGCAGCACCGGCGGCAATAAATGATTGTTTTAACTTTGCTCCTACCTTTTTACCCGCTTTCCCTACGTCATTTAGTTCTTTTTTAAGTTTATCATTTTGTAAAGATAGTTCGATTATAAGTTGTTTCGTGTCAGCCATTTTTATCGTCCATTAATTTTTGGTCTATCTCTCTTTTATAATGAGGTTCATTATTACGCTGCACTAACAAATTAATCTTAAGCATTGTAATTTGCTTAATATCGTCAGTCGTTAACAATAATTCTTTACGTAAAAATAATTCCATATCGCCGCTTGTTGTGTTAAGCTCTACTGGGCTTTTGAAATTAGATTTAATGCGTCTTTGAAGTTTTTTTTTTGCCCTTGTATGTTGTATAAATACACATACACAAACAGTTCTAAGTAATCGTCAATGCTGAAATTTTTTCGCATCCATTTTATTTTATTAAGCTTAAATAAATATCCGTTATGCCATTTTCCCCATGCTTTATACTGTAGCAAGAAAAAAGAGCATACCCTTTCAAGTAATTTAAATACTGATTTATCAACTAAAATCTTTTTAAAGTTTGATCTGAATTTCTCAATATCATTCAGGTTATCAGGTAATGTACAATTTTCTACTAACAAATAATACCTCTCTAATAATTTAGCTAAATAATATGAAAATGTTCCCCACTCATAATAATAATTTAATTGTTTTACCGTTATTCTTTTGCCGTATTTAATGTATTGTAAAGGACGGTCTATTAAAATTTGGCCGTCCTCTACAATTACATTTTTTTCGATTTCTTTAATGTCCATACTGCCCCTCTTATAATTGTTAGAACGCTATGCCAACGTCGGACGTAGCACTTACACCACTTGCTAAAAACTGTTCGTAGTACAAGTTTTTAGTAGCCGCTGCCGCTGGATTGTAAACGGCTTTAAGCATTGTCGGTAGTACCGTTTCAGTTTCACCACCCACTGTCTGCTCTCCATTAAGGATAAAATCAGTTTTTGGAATAGTGATTGTGTAAACTGTGCCATCGTCAAGCGTAGAAGCAAGCCTAAACGCTTTATAAACTTTAGTTGCTTCGGTTGTGCCGTGGTCAAGTTCTGCGCCTGTTGCGCCAAGACTAACGGACGTTGCCTGAGTCATTTCTGCAATGATTTCACTGTTTTGATTTGAAAGATCGAATGTTAATTCAAGACCTTTACGAATGGTTTTTGTGTATTGTATTACACGAGGTATTTTACCCTCTTTTTCATACTTTTCTTGTATTCTGTTTATGTTTTTCTCTTGACCTGTAAAGCCTAGTAATGTCCAGTCCGTAGAGGTATAACCACCTGTTGCACTGGTATTCATAACATAAACATCGAAGTCATTCAACAAAAAATTTGTTGTGATTTCTCCGAGTGTTGTATATTTTGCCATTTATTTATCTCCTTTCATAAAATAATCAATAGTATAAACGTGCTGAGCTTTAACAGGATTTACCCCAGCATAGGCGGGGGCAGTTGCTATGCTGAGAGTTAACCCTGTTGGTCTTTGAGTGTTTAACCATTCAAAGGCGCTAAATGCAACCCTTCGGCAAGTGTCATGGATCGGGTGATAAATGGCCACTTGTATTCTTTGATTGTATAAGCCAATGGGAGTATGTCTGCCGAGTGCAATCGGTGTCGTTTCCTCTCCGTAATAAACTACAATACAGCGTTGTGGTATTGTATCGTCTGAATAAAGGGTCGCTCTAAATTGATATCGACCGTCTGAAAACTGTTTGTCTAATAAAGTTACTACTGTGTCAATTAACATTATAGTTTATCCCATGATCTGTCTATTGCGTTTGAGACTTGTTTCATAAGGTTTTTTGAATATTTATCAACAGACTTTTGAAGAAACCCAAAAACACCCTTACGCTCTTTAATCCATTTCTGACCGTCATCATAGTATGATACTTTACCGGCATTTTTAAGCTTAATACCATCGAGTCCATCATGTACTTTAAGAGCATAATTAGCTTTATAAAATACACTGCTTACAATTCCTTTTGATGTTTGTTTGGCTTGCTTTACTGCCCCTGACCTTTCAAGTGTCCCCGATGCAATAGGTACTAAGTCTTGTGAATATGATAGTACATTTTGTGTGACCTGGTTAAAACCTCTGATAACTTCTTTTAAGATAATATTATCAAGCGAATTGATATTGTTTAAAAATGTATCGAGTGTTTCTTTTTTAGGCATTGATTATTTCCAGGATGGTTTACCAACAGGTACGACTTGTCTTGTGATATGCAATTTAAGGTAGCTGTAAGCGTCCTCTGATATAAAAGGCGTGTTTATGCTGTTGGCTTCTTGTGAATATCTGGTGGCACCTCTCTGCATAATGTATAATGCCTGCTCGCATTGTGCGTTTTGTACTTCAAACGGGATATATAAATCACCATCATTATCGGTGTTGTAATTTCGTGGAAATTCTAAGTTTTGAAAATCATCGGCGTTTCTAGTCCCCTGATTATATTTACTTGACATAAAACGATATGTCCGGTCAAGTTCTCGGGCGGATTGTTTAAGTAAATTTTCTCTACGTGCTGTGCTTCCCAGAGTGCCAGTAGTTCCCATGTCGAGCCACTCTTCCGAACTTTCTCTTGTGTTAAAGTACTCTGTTGCGCTTGCTACGCTTATGTAACTTGTTGCGGTTGGCGTTCCGATGCTTGTTTGTATACTCATTTTAATTCCTTTTATAATAATTATACGGCGCCACCGTCTGTTATAATCCATAGACTCGGTGCGGCTTCAAGTGCCGCTTTTGCTGTTGCCGGTGCTCCTGACCCATATTTAGCAAGCCCAGCACTAAATACTACATTTGCAAGTTCTGTTTGCGCTTCCCATGCTATTAATAATTTGTCATAATTAGTTTGAGAAAATGCAGTGGCTTCAAACATGTCTGTTGCGACTGTTAATGACTCAATATTAAAATGTGATACGTCTTGATTAAAAATAGTGCAACTTCTAAAAAGGTTAGTGAAACTCGTCATACCTGTTGTATCCCAGTTTGAAACTGACTGGTTAAAAGCCGGACATTCTGCGAATACAGAAATAAGCTGAGTAATATTTGTTAAATCAAAATGATTAACAGGCTGATTAAAAATTGTACAACCTCTAAACATCGCAATAATATTTGTAACAGATGAGGTGTCTAATTGTGAAATATCACCATTAAATAAACTACAACCTCTAAAACAATTCCTAAGGCTTGCAAGTACTGAAAAATTTGGTTTATCAGTGGCGGTTAAATTAAAGTTTGCGCAACCAAAAAAAGCATCCTCCAAAGTTCCCCAGACAATATTTCCCCATTGTGATACTTCTAGTAATTTTAGTTTATCGCCGCCATCA
>Ga0075125_10000360_pt1 | contig 20289 bp, 18 predicted proteins | sample AntAceMetag02UKN_FD_69810 | JGI IMG/M metagenome (GOLD analysis project Ga0075125, IMG submission 69810) | Saline lake microbial communities from Ace Lake, Antarctica - Antarctic Ace Lake Metagenome 02UKN | ecosystem: Environmental > Aquatic > Non-marine Saline and Alkaline > Saline | place... | reverse complement strand
CATCTACCAGGTGAGCGCCAACCCCAACGGGACGCTGCCCGGTCGTGCCGGCTCCATGGCCGTCCGCAACGGCGTGACCCCGCGCTACTACCAGAACACCGACGGTGCGATGGCATGGGTGCCCATCGCGCAACGGCCCGGGCAGACCATTGTCGTAGCCAAGAGCGGAGGCGACTACGACACCATCGAGGCCGGCGTGGCTGCTGCCAACGCCAGCCCTGACAACATGCTCGTCACGGTCTGCCCTGGAGACTACATCGAGAACAACCCCATCACGGTGGGGACGCACGTCACCGTCTCCTGCCCCGCCGCGCATGAGCAGACCAGGATGTTCTGCGCGAACACCGGAGCGGGCCAACATGGTGTGATCTGGGGGATCGACACCGAAGGGTTCGGGCTGCAGGTGCGAGGTGCGAGCGGCGCCGGGGCCGCTGGCCACTACTGGGGACCCACGGCCCACGACTCGGAGCTCCACGACTGTAAGTACAGAGACTGCGACTACGGATTCCTCTCCGAAGCGAGCGCCGCCGATCCGGCCATCCTGGTCCGCGATCCGCACTGCTCGGGCGGAGCGTGCTCGGTGGCGTACGCGGTCAAGGCCAGCGGAAACATGGTGGTCACAGGCGCCGTCCAGACCAGCGCTGTCACCACCGGAACCTTCGCACTGGCCGACGGGGTCGGATCCAAGCTGACGATGTACGTCGCCCAGGTCGGAGGCACGCTCACCACCCGTGCCGCCGAGGTGAGCAACACGGCCGAGATGGAGCTGCAGGTCTTCCGCCTCGACGGCGCCGCTGAGGGTTTCTTCGTCCTGGGAACCGGCGGCCAGCTCTCTCTGGGCTCGACCCAGGTCACCAATGTCGCAGGCGACGAGGTCAACCTGGCGAACTCCGCCAACGTCTACGGATTCCTCAACGACTGCTACATCGACTCCGACAAGATCGTCAAGGGGGCGGCCGCGACCCTCAGCGGCATCTACGAGTCCTCGAACACCTCCTCGAAGCCCGGCCCCACCGTCATCGGTGAACTGTGGCTGGGCTTGGACCCTGCTGTTCAGGTCCCTCTGTCCACCTACACCAGAGAAACAGCGGTGACGGGCTGGTTCTCGGGTGGCACCGTCACAACCAATGCGGGTCGCGTGCTGGATGTGGCCTCGGGCTCGGGGCCCATCAACACCGGCACCGGAGTCATCCAGGTCGACTGGAGCGCTACCCAGGTCACAGCCCCAGCGAACGGTGAGTTCTGGGTTTACGTCGACAACGCGGGAGCGGTGTCCGTCGCAGCAGTCGAGCCGAGCAACAACACGAATATTCTGTTGGCCGGCGGCTTCGCCAACGCGACCGACATCGTGTATCTGTCCAGCCACATCGTCCCGATCTCCCACGCCGTAGCGTCCAGGCACGAGTGGACGAAGGCCGTCATTGGCTCGATCTGGCAGTCCGGCCTCGTCACCACGACACCCGCCCTGCTCGAGCTGAGCATCTCTGGCGGCACCTACTACCGCTCCGATGTCCTGAAGACCGCGGCGGGTGCAGTCTCTGCCACGCTCACGACCTGGCACAACGACGGTAACTGGGTGCCGACGACGGGGGCGACGGGTGCGTCCAACACGCAGTACAACAACTTCGGTGTCGGACTCGCTGGCATCCCGGCCCTGGAGTACGCCAAGCACGCCCTGTGGGTCACGGTCGGTGGCGATGGAACCCAGTACCACCTCGTCTACGCTCAGACGACCTTCGCTGTCCAGGCGGACGCAGAAGCCGCTGCGCTTCCCACACCTCCAGGATGGTTCTCCGAGACCGGCATGAAGCTGGCGGGACCTGTCGTGCGGGAGGGGACAGCAACGCTCATCTCGATCATCGACGAGCTTCCCGTCATCCAGACCGGAACACCGGGTACCGCGGTAGCGGCGACGAACCACAGCGCGCTGCTCAATCTCCCTGCCGACGACCACGCCCAGTACCTGCTGCTGGCTGGCGGAGCCATCCGAAACCCTGTCACCGGCACTATCGACCTCGCTGGCGGCCAGGTCGTACTGCCCACCTCCGCGGCTCCGGCACAGACCGTTGACGGTCAGGCCGTCTGGGACAGTGTCACCAAGCAGCTGACGGTCGGCGACAGCGTGGCCCGCAGAGTCATGGTAGACACCAGCACTGCCCAGACCTTGAGCAACAAGACACTCTCGGCCCCAACCATCGGTGATGCCGGCAACATCGTCTCGGCCTCCACCATCGCCGAAGGCGTCGTCGAGGTGGCCACCCAGGCCGAGGTGGACACCGGCGCCGATGCGCTGCGTACCGTGAGCCCGGCGACCCTGGCGGCATCCAGCACTGTCATCAAGTCCGGACAGTCCGCAGGCGGAGACCTGGGCGGCAACTACCCGAACCCGACAGTGGTCGCAGCCTCGGAGGCAACAGCCGGCAAGATCGAGATCGCTACCCAGACCGAGGTGACGACGGGCACGAACGACACGCGAGCCATCACGCCGTTGAAGCTGGCAACAGCCATGGTCTTCGGCAGGGACTTCCAGCAAGTGGCCGCCGAGGCCACCACGACCACGACAGCCGGTGCGTACACCACAAAGGTGACGCTGACCACGGGAGCGTTGACGGGCACCTACAGGGTCGCCTACAGCGCAGAAATCCAGGGAAGCGCCAAGGACAAGCAGATGAGCTGCAGGCTCTACAACTTGACAGACGCCGTGGAGTACTGCTTCGACTCGGGCGACAAGGAAGAGGCAAACCAGTGGGAGGAGAACTCTGGCTTCGCGTACGTCACCCTGGTCGGTGCCAGCAAGAACATCGCCGTCCAGTTCGCCTCTCCCGAAGGCATCACGGTGTCCTGTCGCAGAGCTCGTATCGAGTTCTGGCGAGTAGCGTAGCGCACGCTGCTCAACACGGGTCACCGCGACCTGATAGGCTGAACCGATGCTGCTCCCCTTGGCCGTCCTCGTCGCTGCTGCCGCCTCCCAAGCGGCCTCGGAGAGCTCCGGGGGCCAGGAGAGGGCCGAACTCGAGGAGAGACTCACAGGGCCACAGAAGACCCGTACGGCGCTCGTCATCGTACACCTGTCCTCCTTCGACGCCTACGCGGACCAAGCCGAGGACATGGGCGACGACCTGGCCCGTGGGCTCATCTACGTCTTCGAACACGACAGGGACCTGCTCATCATTCTCGACCAGGGCCGGGAGCCAGAGAGCCGGAACATGAAGGCCATCCGCGAGTCACTGGACGACAGGATAGGGCGAGGCCTGCCGACTATCATCGAGTGGCACGACGAGAACTGTGAGATCGAAGATCTCCCCGAGCCCTTCGACGACCCCTGGGAGTGGCTCGAGATGTGGCTGCCCCCGCTGCTGAAGAAGAACGGCGTGACCAAGGTCCTGGTCGGTGGCGTCTGGTGGTACAGGGACGACAGCTCCGGCTGCGTGAACCACGTCGAGAAGATCCTGCGAGAGTGGACAGTGGGAAAAGGCGGATTCCTCGAGTCGGTGACGGTGGACAGGGGCCTGGTGGGAGAGGATGAGGCGGGCGACCCTCAGTAGCCGCTGCTCGCGGTCCAATAGGCCGGGCAGACCACGCCCTTGCTCTGCACCGCGGCCACCAGCTGGCGGGCCTGGGCCTCGGTCAGATGACGCTCACGGATGGTGAAGCCGTGCTCGTCCTTGCCCCCCTCGCCGCGGTAGACCATGGCGCCCCCATAGCCACGACCCGTGCCATCGTTGGCGCCGCTCCAGCGCTTACCGTCGGTGTCGTGACCCTCGGTGACACAGCTGACGTACCAGAAGGCCCCCTGGTGTCCTGCATTCATCTCGTAGCAGTTCACGCTCGTGACGGCGAAGAGCAGGTCGGCGGGGTCCATGCCACGCACGATGGGCCTGGAGAACTTCCGTCCCACATGCTCCCAGCACTCAGCGCCGTCTTCGGGGTCCCAGGAGATGCGGTCGTTCAGGACCACATCGGTGTAGCGGACCTCGCCACCCTTGCCGTCGACATAGACCTGCATGGCCATGCCGGTCTGTATGGGGACGCTGACCATGTCGCTGATCTGCATGATGGTCCCGACATCCTTCTCGGCCTCGTTGGGGCCCACGTAGCCCGGTCCCCTGCTGGCCATGTAGGCCGCGGTGACCTCGCCGGTGAACTCCACGTAGACCCACTTGGGCTTGGGCTCGAGCGCCACCACCGGGTAGCGGCCCGGGGGAGCCACGATGGTGTGGAACCACGAGGCGGTCTCGTAGTGCTGGGTGACCTCGCGGGGGTCGGGGATGTCGACATAGCCGACGATGACGGGGAAGAGGGCCATGGTGTTCTCCTGTCCGGTTGAGGTGAAACACTTATAGCACCTGCTACTGTCAGTGGCAAGGGTGTGGGGGTTTTTATTGGATCGATCGTTGGGATCGGTGGTGCCCGGTCCGGGGACCGGGGGCGAACCAACGCGACGGTGCTCGTCTGGTGACCGAATGGCTGACTTCGATGGTGCCCGGCCGTGAGGGCCGGGAGAGGCGCAGGGCGAGATCCAGCAGATGCGCCATGTCATATCTTCGATAGTGCCCGGCCGTGAGGGCCGGGAAGCTGGACTGTGCCTATAACCACAAGGTAGCACCGATCCGACTTTGACGGTGCCCGGCCGTGAGGGCTGGGGTGTGAAACTGGTGCGCACGTTGGTATCCCTCTACTCTGGATCGCTTTGATGGTGCCCGGCCGTGAGGGCCGGGAGAAGTAGCTCAATCCTGCACACGAGCCCATTGTCCTGGCGCGCTTCAATGGTGCCCGGCCGTAAGAGCCGGGAGAAATATGGACCATCTACGTCAGCGCGGCCGCAACTCCTGGCTTGGATGGTGCCCGGCCGTGAGGGCCTGGAGAAGGCAGGACTACCGGCCGAAGAAGCTGCTACATGGCTTCGATGGTGCCCGGCCGTGAGGGCCGGGAGATAAAGTCCGCCCGGGTGACAAGTGCTGGGTTCAGATTCTTCGATGGTGCCCGGTCAGGAGACCGGGAGAAAAGTTCACAGGCCGGTAGGGACACAGCCAACAACCACTCTTTCTTCGATGGAGCCCGGCCGTGAGGGCCGGGAGAGGGCGGAACAGGCCCTATCCGCGGCTCGCTATCTATATTCTTCGATGGTGCCCGGCCGTGAGGGCCGAGAGAAAGGGACAGAACGGACTGGACGTCCTCTTCATGACTTACGCACTTCGATGGTGCCCGGCCGTGAGGGCCGGGAGAGGAGAAGATCTCTCCTTCGAAGCCGCGGTCGCTCGTCCACTCTTTCTTCGATGGTGCCCGGCCATGAGGGCTGGGAGGGGGAGCGCGGAGGCGATGCTTATCATCCAGATTCTGGACTTCCTTGCTTCAATGGTGCCCGGCCGTGAGGGCCGGGAGGAGAATCCTGAACGCGCAGAAATACCAACGGGACCTCGTGCTTCAATGGTGCCCGGCCATGAGGGCCGGGAAATGGCGAGACAAGGCGCTTCGGCTGCTCGTAAACCGCAAGGCTTCAATGGTGCCCGGCCATGAGGGCCGGGAAAGGGGGCCTTGGCTGACCTCGAGGTGCGCTTCGTGGTGCGGCTCCAATGGTGCCCGGCCATGAGGGCCGGGAAAGGGGTTGGTGCACTGGGTCTTCCGCTCCTTCAGGGGTTCGCGCTTCAATGGTGCCCGGCCATGAGGGCCGGGAAAAGGACGCCGGGAAACCACCAGTGTCCGCCCTGGCATCCGCGCTTCAATGGTGCCCGGCCATGAGGGCCGGGAAAGGGGGCCGGGCGAGAGCGCTGGCACGACCAACGGCCTCCATGCTTCAATGGTGCCCGGCCATGAGGGCCGGGAAAGGGGTTGGTGCACTGGGTCTTCCGCTCCTTCAGGGGTTCGCGCTTCAATGGTGCCCGGCCATGAGGGCCGGGAAAGGGGGCCGGGGTGCAGCCGAACACGTAGGAGCCAGCCGCATCGCTTCAATGGTGCCCGGCCATGAGGGCCGGGAAAGGGGCCGAGACGACGGCGACTATCCGTCCACGGTGAGAGAGCTTCAATGGTGCCCGGCCATGAGGGCCGGGAAAGGGGACCTCAGCCGGTACGAGACCATCGAGCAGCTCGACGCTTCAATGGTGCCCGGCCATGAGGGCCGGGAAAGGGGGCATGACCAGCGAAGCGCTGTCCCTGTCGTCGTTGTAGCTTCAATGGTGCCCGGCCATGAGGGCCGGGAAAGGGTGCCAAGTGGCGCGGTATCTGCGCTGAGATCGCGGCGCTTCAATGGTGCCCGGCCATGAGGGCCGGGAAAGGGCTCGGCGCTGACTGACCTCTCAGCGACATTGGACCGGCTTCAATGGTGCCCGGCCATGAGGGCCGGGAAAGGGCGTCGAGAAGCCGCAGCTCTACCGCCACGACAGGGTGCTTCAATGGTGCCCGGCCATGAGGGCCGGGAAAGGGGTCGGCGCTGTAGGGCAGGCGGTTGCATGCCATGATGCTTCAATGGTGCCCGGCCATGAGGGCCGGGAAAGGGCGGCATCCGTGGAGGCTTCGTGCGGGCCAACCCCAAAAAGCTTCAATGGTGCCCGGCCATGAGGGCCGGGAAAGGGGGGTCGCTACACGACGTCGTTGGTGACGTCATCGTAAAGCAGGCCCGCGAGAGGGTCGGAAAAGACCACGATCCGGACCATGCCCGCATGGCCAGGATCTCCACAATAGCCGACGATAACTGTATTTCTTCCATAACAACGAGCGGTCCCAGGGACCTGCGACGATCCGGACCGCTCGCACGGGTTGTCAAAGATCACCGCCCCGGAACCCCGCTACAGCAGCGGGCGCCCGGGGCCGAAGCCGTAGGAGACGTTCTTGCTGGTCCCGAAGACCAGGCGATCCGCCTCCACCCACATCACATCGTACAGGCCGTGCTCACTCGAGCTCACGGCCGCCCGGATGGCATCCCAGCTCATGGGCACGCTCCACAGGGGCCAGCGCAGCACCTTCTGGTCGAAGCGTGGCCCATGAAACCCGGTGGTCGCCGTGCGCATGCGCCCGTAGCGCGTGCTGTGCGGCACCGCGGTGAAGGCGCAGGCCCCCAGCATGGCCAGCCACTCGGCCCAGGGCTCATAGCGCTTGTCGCTGCTGGCCGAGCAGGGCCCCGAGGCCCCCATCGCGGAGATGGGGCTCCAGCGGAAGCTCTTGCCGCTGCCGAAGATGCGCTTCTGACCTTCCAGCAGCTCCGTCAGGTTTCTGTCCGAGAAGGCCCGGGCGCCATCCTCGGTGGCCCACTTCGAGACGAGGTCGAAGCCACCACGACCGCCGGAGACGAAGTCCAGATCCGAACGCCCACCCATCGACACCATGGCGGTGACCAGGCTGCGAAACGGCTCTTCGGACTGGGCCAGCAGCTGCTCGATCTGGGCGTGATCCATCTTGTTGAGCCCACCGGGCCACGCACAGCGGAACGACTCCCTGACGCCCACCAGGGCCTCGGTGATCTCGTCCGGATGCAGCTCGTTGCCTATCCGAGGGACCGTCCCATCCCAGCTCAGCGTGGCCCTGTGACCCGCTATCGACAGCCCATGCACGATGCCCAGCATGACCATCCAGTCGAAGACCGTGGTGCCACAGAAACCAGGCATCCTCCTCTCGTGGAGCGTGCTGTCATTGGAATCAGAGGCGCCGATCGACAACACGATAGTGGCACCGGGAGAGGGGCCTCGCAGACGCTCGGTCTCGGACTGACGGTGATCGCACAGCCGCAGCACGGACTCCAGATAGGCCAGCCCGACCCAGCCGTAGCGGCGCTGCAGCCGATGGAAACGATCCGGCGCACGGGCCGCCTCGTCGTGGACCATCAGGCCGACATACATCCCAGCACCGAGCAGGCCGTCATCGACCAGCGCGGTGCCCTGGGCTCGGCGCATGAAAGGCCTGGCGTATCCGTGATGGCTGGCCACCAGGTGCTGCACGAGCTCCGGATCGGAAGCCCCGGCGAGCATCCCTTTCTTCCTGGCTATCTCCACGGACAGAGCCTCGTGACGCTCCCCCCGCGGGTAGCTGGAGGGCTGACCCGAGGGCTGCCCCTTGGACAGCCCGCTCTTGCCCAGCGGGGGATCACCGGGCTTGCGCCCGTACATGCGCTGGGCCCTGTCATCCAGCTTCCCCAGGTCGTGTAGCGCCGCGGCCAGGCACAGATCGTAGGAGAGCTTCGACGGCAAGCCCAGGTGCTCACAAGCCTGCTGCACGCGGTCGCGGACGCCGCTACAGTGATCCTCGAGGCTCACAGCGTGGCCGTGGAAGGAGTCCTCGTCGCCGCGGTCGATGCGCGAGACGAACAGCCAGCGCGAACCGGCATCGACGTGGTGACAGCTGCACAGGTGCCTCCGATGAGGCAGATCCCGATCGATCCACTCGGAGACCTGCTTGGCCAGCGGCCGCTCATCGTCCAGCGTCGGCGCATCGTGCCACCACAGCTTCACACCGCGGCTCTGCAGCAGAGCCTGCTCCGAGACGTCATGGACATGACCAGAGCTCTCGTCGAAGGTGCCGTGGGGCCCCAGGCCCCCGTAGCTGCACGGGACGACGACCAGATCTCCAGGGCGCACACCGTCGCTGACGATCTTCACTTTGCCCGAGACTTTCACCACCGGCCTCTCACCGATCCATCGCCGGAAGAGCCACTCGGGGATCCTGGCGGCCTCCAAGCTCGACGGCGGGAGCGCCTCGAGCAGGGAGCTCAGCTTCTTGGTCCCCAAAGACAGATCCATGTCGCGCCACACCACGTGCACCGATCGGTCGTCCTGCAGCCCGTGCAGGAAGAGTGACACGTCGAAGCCGGATCCATACGATCGGGTCTGAGACCACAGATCCAGGTACTCCGGCAACAGCTCGGGGGCCGAGTCTGCCGATCGGACACAGCCCGCCGGTGGCGTGGGCATCTCGCCGGGGCTGCACGAGACGGTACCCACCTGCTGCAGCCACTGCACGGTCCGTAGCTCGTGGTTCCCGTAGACCGGGCACAGCTTGGGTGGACCGCCCTCGTCCCTGTTCTTGTAGCGCGTCGCCTCCACGATGGTGCAGACCGCAGAGGTCTTCATCAGACCGGCCCGGTTGACCCGGCCCATGCGCTGCTTCAGGGAGTCCCAGGAGGCGCACTCGCTCACCATGCCGTCGAAGTCCCAGTCCACGCCGGCCTCGATGCACTGGGTGGAGACCACCAGGGTCGGCTCCCGGCGCTCGAGCCGGTCCTCGATGCGGGCCACGGCCAGGTCCCGGTCGATGGGACGCATCCTGCCGGTGATCAGGAAGACCTCACGGTCCCCACGCACCTTGTCCTTGTCGACCTTCTTCGCCCACGCCGCGGCGGTCTTGACCGTGTTCGCTACCAGCAGCAGGCATGGCTCCTCCCGATCGCGGACGATGGTGTCGATCTTGCTGCTGGACAGCTCGATGGTCTTGGTCGCACTCAGCCTGTCGATGAGCAGCGGGTCGGAGAGGTCTTCCTCCTCGATGTCGAACCAGCTGGCCCCACTGTCGGGCGTCGCGGTCATGTACACCAGGTTGCGGCGCACAGGCATCTCACGCACCGGCTCGAGCTTCTGCAGACCGTCCAGTGTGTCGAGGAAGGGGCCCGACAGGTGGGCCTCATCGACGATCAGCAGGCTGTCCTGGGCCACCAGGGCCGCCTCGATGGGCTTCATGCGGCCGGAGACGCCGTAGCCGCGCATCAGCATCCTCGAGCCGACCTGGTCGACGGTGGAGGCGATGATCCCGACCTGATCCATGGATCGGCACCAGGCAGGATCCGTGCGGCACGCACCGCGCAGACGGATGCACGCCGGGGGCTCGGACGAGATCCGTCTCAACGCCTCCTCGACCTGGGCCAGGGCGGGGAGATCCACGATGCGCTGCAGCAGGTACTTCCCATGCTGCCAGGCCTGATCCACCAGCACCCGACGATCGGCGACCAGGAAGATCCTACGTGGAGGAAGGTCCTCTCCCATGATGGAGGCTCGGGCGAGGTTCCAGATGGCGATGTCGAGCGCCGAGGTCTTACCGGTCCCTGTCGGGAGACCGATCCCGCTGGGCCAACCTTCGTGGCTCACTCGATCGGCCAGGCGCTGCTGCCAGCGGTAAGGGTCATACCCCCACACCGCACGATGGAAGTCGTGAAAAGAGATGGGTGTCATGAGGCGTCCATCGGGACCATCAGCCCCATGCCGAAGTGGTTGGAAGATCCGAGGATCAGTGGACCCTCCACGGCGACGGAGAAGGTGACCCTGGCGTGCACCAGCGGGCGATCGAACTTGCCTCGCATCGCCTCGGCGTGGGGAGATCCCATCAGGAAGGGGGCCGTCGACAGCTCGACATGGTCAGGCTCGGGGAGCCCCTCGTACTGGCAGGCCAGCCTCACATAGCGCTCGGCACGGACCCAGGCGGACCTGTTCATGCCTTGGCGTTTGACCGGGTGCCTGGGGAGCTCCATTGGCACCACCGTCTGCCAGCCGCGAGACGGGCGACACCAGGTCTCCTCCTCCAGCGTCTTGCGGCCATCCTGGGGCCCGAAGCGCAGCGTGGTCCCATCGGAGAACCCAACGCTGGCACCGGACTCGATCCAGCTCGAGACCGCCGTCGATACCTCCTCGACCTGCTCGTCGCTGGCAGAGAGCGGGATCACGATAGAGGCCCCGATGACGGATCCGTGGGCGAAGCGGTTGCCCACATGGGGCAGCACACAGAAGGAGACATGCCGGCCATGCAGCGGAGACCCATCAGGGTCGTGACCATGGATCATCGGCGGGATCGACACACCGGCATCGCCCGCGGACGACATCACCGCCTGTCGCAGTCGACGGGACAGCTGCAGCGCCCGCTCCACGGGCCATGAGCCTTCGATGAGGCCCAAGACGATCATGCGACCCAGCCTGTCGCTCTCCGACCACGCGTAGCGTGACCAGCGCGTAGGCGCGGTCCTGCCGGGCATCATGCTGGCGGAGGCCTTGGCCATGTCCAGGGTGCCAGGAACCGGCGTGCGCAACACGCAGCGACCAAGCCTGGAAGGTCGCCAGGCGCCTCCAAAGGTATCGGTTCGCTCACCGACAGAGAGCATCACCATGCTCTCAGCGGTCCCCAGGCGGGTGCAGCGGACACACAGATCACGCACCAGCTCGAGGATCTCCACGGTGACGTCTTCGTCCCACACGAACTCGATGGGGTCTTCACCGACGAACCGGCTCGACCGGGCGGAAGTCAGCTTCGGCATCGCCGGGCGCTTGCCAGACTTTTTGCTCCACTGAGGGAGGCTGTTCATGGGTACCCAGCTGTCGTAGGTCTCCTCTGGCACATGGCTCGGAGCCACGATGACGGGAGGATCCATGGACTCGAGCACCCGGATGGCTTCGGCCTCGCCAGCATCACAGCCGCCGTCGAACCAGGAAGCGATGAGCGCCTGGATCAGCCGCGTGGGATGCGGGGGCCACTCCGAGCCGTGGCCCGGTGTGGTCCCGCAGAACGAGCCCGTCAAGAAGGTTGACGAGATGGACAGCATCAGTCCGTGCTCCCGCCCAGGGCCGCGGCGATAGCAGGGTGGACGTCCAGCTCGATGGGCTCGGAGCGGAGGGTGATCCCCGTGGCCGCCAGCGCGATGGCGGCATCGTTGACCAGGTCCAGGATCGACTCCACGTTGATACCGCCGAGAACCTCGTCCTGGCCGTCATCGCGTCGGATCTGACAGCCGCCACTGGTCTCGCAGACCAGATCGCACTCGCTGCGCAGGTGGCCTCCGCTCTCGTGCAGCGCGGCGATGCAGAGGAGCCCCAGCGCGGCGAGGTAGACACGGGCGGCGAGGTTCTGCTCGTCGTTGCCGAAGCTCAGCGTGCGGTACACTCCGAAGGATACGACGGAGCGCTGCTCGGCGATGGCCATGGACACCGCGATGCGCGGGTACTTCTCCATGGAGGGGGGCACAACGCCCAGGCCCTGGTCCACCAGCTTCTTCTCACCGGAGCCCAGATCGACCTTGGTACTGGAGGGCAAGCCCATGGGATCAAGGCGTCCGCCAGGGCGGACCATGGTGTGCGCGTCGATGGCCACGATCTTGGACCAGACCGACTTCTCGTAGCGTCCGCCCCAGGCATTCGAGGCGACGCCGGAGTGGGAGTCCCAGCCGCCGAGCACGAGGATCATCGGAGCCCCCTGCAGCAGAGCGGTGGCGTCCTTCTTGCTCGCACCGCGGACGGCCTTGGCGTCGTCCGAGTTCTTCCACAGATCGCTGGTGCCGTGCAGGCTCGAGGTGCCGATGGCGGCGTCGAAGGTCCGGTGAGGGAGCTCGAGGTCGGTCATGGTGCCCACCCCAGGGACGTGCAGCAGGTACTGCGGGAGCTGAAGCAGCTCGTCGTTCACCAGCTGAAGGACGGCCATCTCCATGCGGTTGGCCTGGGAGGCGGGCGAGTCCAACAGGCAGACGTTCACGGTCCGCTCGTCGATCTTGCGGGTGGAATGGACGTAGCGGGGGCCCTTCTCGTCGCCCTTGGCCTGGGCAAAGGTGGGGGGAGAGACCATGTCTCCCTCACCACCGAGGGGCTGCAGCTGGCGGACGATGGACAGACCGCGCACGGCGCGGGTCTGCATCAGGACGACGAGGTTTTCGAGCGAGAGTTTCACGGGAGTCTCCGGGGATAGTGGGTTGCGTCAAACGATGACACTCTCCACCAATAGTAGAGCTTTTCCAACGTGTCAAGGCAGGAGCCGGCCATTTCGTACAAGACGCCGATGAAAAGCTCCACGCTCATCGGGCACCGAGAGCGTCACATCGTGATATACTGCCGCCATCAACGCCGGCCCCGATGAGGTGCTACACACCGTCAACGAGCCAGCGAACGGCATACAACGCAAGGTCTACAGCGATGTTCACCGCCCTCATCACCCTGCTGCTCGGCTATGTCTCCCAGGCCCGGACCGAAGAGGGCGCCGAGGCCCAGCGTCTGGCTATCGTCCGCTACATCAACGGGCTGGACCGTCCCATCGACCGACATGTCCACGAGCTGCTCTCTGGCCACCCGTACGAGGAGACGATCCTCGACTACCTGCGCGCCCCCGACCTCGACAGCTGGAAGAAGATCCGCGGGTACCTGCTGGTCCCGATGATGCAGCAGCTGGCCACCGGCAGCGGGCACAAGCCGACCCTGTGGCAGTCCCTGTGCTGGTACGCCTACGAGCAGCGCGAGGGGCGCTACGAACGGCCACCGTTCACTTTCTCGAACCAGGTGTTCCCGGCCGAGTCCAGGACCTATCCCAACACCGAGGCGCTCGAAAACGCCATCCTGCGCGCCTTCGGCTACCCGCTGCAGGCCGATCGCATCGGCCTCGAGCAGGTGCTGACCGACCTCGTCCCACCGCTGCTACCCGAGGCCGACCAGTTCCCCGGGCGCTACGTCGTCTACTTCGGCGACAACGGCAACCAGCTGTTCTGGGAGAGCGCACCGACGGACCTCGGTGGACGGGTCTTCATGATGAACCCCAGGGGCCGTGGCTACTGGAGCGTGACCCTCGAGCAGCCTGACGGCAGCATGAGGCTTCTGACCCACAGCAAACCCGAAAAGCCCGAGGTGAGCAGCACCACTGGCGGTACAACGGTGGAGGAGGCCGTCGCCGCCGTGCGCCGCATCCACGCCCTCGAGCTGGTGCCGTCCACCGAGAAACACTGGGCCTGGGTGTCTCCCAAACGCATGGAGCTCACGGACGGGTACCACCCCTCCATCGACTCTGGACGGCTGCTGGTCACCCCACCGGACGAGCTGCTCGCGCAGACAGAGCCGAGCAGGTCGGCACCGCCCTCCTTCATCTCCACTTCTGTCGGCCGTACCGAGCGCGTCTCGATGGACCTCTTGTGGGAGAGCGCCGGCAGCAACTGGAACGATGCCCTGGCCAGAGAGAGCCAGTGGGAGTCCGGGCTATCGCCCGAAGACCTGGTGAAAGGACGAACCGACGAGGTCGACGAGGAAGAGGCAGAGGACGACCTGGAAAGCTTCGCTCACTGGGTGGACAAGCTGGGACCCTACAGGTTCAGGCCCAACGAGATCCCCGCGGCCTGGGCCATCCTGGCGGTCCGTGGAGACGTGCAGAGCGGTGACTCACCCTGGTATGTCGAGGACGGGTTCCACCGCCTGGCGGCCGCCAGGGAGCTGCGTCTGCCGACCTACCCGGTGAGGGAAGTAGCGAGCTGACGGTGGGGCCCTACAGAGAGGCTCACCCATGGCTCTCCCTCTGTCCCATGCTTCTGTACCCACTCTCCCGACGATACCTCCAGCAGATAGCGGTACGGCGGGGCCAGGAGAGGGTATGAGAACGACGGAACGACCGAGAAGGCAGAGGGCTTGTTTTCGGTAAGACGGAGCCAAGGCATCGCAGAGTCGACGAACCCGGATCTTCCAGCCTCCTCGGCTACGGACTTGTCGAACTTCTCGCGTATAGCGAGCTTCGTCTCTTCGCTGTGTGGGCCAACGATGTGCAGGAGCGTGAGCTGGTTGCGCCGCAGCGCGATCCCAATGACCTCGCCGTTGAGCACCTGCTCTGACACCACGTACATCGATCTCGTGACACGGCCTCCGTCACGGTAGACGTCGATGATCTTGTAGATCACGGGGCGTCTCCAGGCCCTCTCCGGTCTCCTCACGGACGGCTCGCTCATCGTCCGTTCTTTCGACCTCTCGAGCTCTCGCCGCGTGGCCTCTTTCAATGCCTCTTCGTGCCTGGCGATCCTCCTCTTCCTCGCTTCTTCCTCCTTCTGTCTTCGCAGTCTCTCTCGCTCGTCTTCCTCTGCCTGGCGTTTCTCCTCCTCTCTCTCGCGCTTCTCTTTCTTCTCCTTGTCCTGCTTTCTTCGTAGCCTCTCTGCCTCTTCACAGGCCCCGCATACCCAGAGAGCAGAAAGCTCGCTGTAACGCCCGGTCAGCGGAGATATTCCCTTCCAGGCCGCTGTCCCTTCGTACAACGATCTTTTTCCATTGACCTCGATCCACCGAATCCCAAACTCATCGAGATCTCTCTTTTTCTCCTCGTCCACAGCGTGCGTGACGAAGACTTCGATCGCAAAGATCGGCTCACCGTTCTTCAGCAAGACGATGTCCGGACGCTGTCTCCCGACCATGATCTCGACATCGACCTCGTCCCATCCCTCGATAACGACCTGGATCCACCTGTTGCGGCACGAGCGCCTCGAGCAAGGCTCGGAGAACGACAGAGAAGACCTGCTTCTCAAGATCTTCGCCAGATAATACTTGCTGCGCCAGTGCTCGATCCTCTCCGGACACGAGGCGAGACTACATCGCTGCGCATCCTCGCTGCGCATATGCGCTGCATGGTGAACACGCTCGTCTCCAAGCTTCAAGATCACCCGTTTTCCGCATTCTGGGCAGAAGGATTCTGGCCTCTGACCCGGCAACAGGTGTGCGTAGCTGCTCGCTAAAGCGAGCTTTCCGCCGACCACGACAACGGAGATCTCGACCGCCATCCTTCTACCTTTCTCGGCCGTCCTCGTGGAGGCCCATTCCCGACATGCCTCTATGTAGGGAGCTGATCGTGAGCCCACATCGCTTGACATTCGGCGCCCGGGCGCCGCTGTGGACCTCGGTCTCGCTATCGGGATGTTTGGCGAACAGCTCGATGGTGAAGATCTTGTGCCCGTTGCCGACGTTGATGCTCAACAGGATGCGACACCCGGTCCACGGTCCCATCGTTCCGTCATCGAAGGCCGCCTTGTTCCCGACACCCAGCACGTCGATGCAGAAGGCCATAACGTCTTCCTTGCTGCGCGTACGTGCCCAGCTCTCGATGCTCGCCACTCCGTGGCCGACGTGCTTCTTCACGATGTTCTGAACCAACCGCAGCCCGCGGCTGTCCTCGATCCGGTCGAGGTAGGATCCCTCGATCTTGTCGATGGAGCCGTAGGCGTGTGGAAAGTCGTGCTGACAGATGAACATGCCGCTGGCTTTTCCAAAGCTGCCGGTGCTCATCGGATCGTAGGGCTCTGCGATGAAGACGGTGTGCTGGTTCATGATGGACTCCAGAGTCAGAAGAGGTAGCTCTGAGGCTCGGGCGGCAGCTGCTTGTCACGGTAGTGCACGCGGTGCAACCCGGGAGCCCCGTCCACGTTGGGCAGCTCGATGACAGGGAGCTCGCCGCCACGGTAGTACTCCAGGACCTTGGCCATGAACCGCTCTGCGCGATCCCTCATGGTACTGGGAACGCCCTCGGACTGGGTGAACTCGAGGATGGCCTCGAGGTCCATGAAGACGGAGCATTTCCGATCCCTGTTCTGTTGATCGACACAGAACCATCCATCAGGGCCGCCATTGTACAACAGCATCTCCCACTGTCCACGGACAGCGTCGGCGACGACGCTGCGCCTGTCGAGACTGACAGGGAAGATCTCGAATACGTCCTTCGGAACGCGCCTGACCACGCTCCCCGTACCGTGGAGGCAAGCGTGGCAGCAGTACAGGGTCCCGGAGCAGAGATTATTGGCAGAGTGAGGAACAGGGATCAGGTGCATGGTGGCTCCAGGCTCAAAATGGGGTTTCTGCGTGGTCAGGGCGAGCCCACGGATCGTGATACCCGATGCTCTGTTGCCGAAAATGGACCCTGTGAATCCCTGGCGCGGTGGGATCGTTCTCGATCTCGATGACCGGAATCTCTCCACCGTGGTAGTGGAGCAGGACCCCCTCCATGAACGCATAGGCCGCTTCCGTCATCGACTTTGGCAGCGTCGAGATATCGATGAACTCGAGGATGGCCTCGAGATCCAAGAAGACGAAGTCCTCCAGGCGACCACCACGCTGATCGATGCAGTGCCAGCCCCCATCCGCGCTTCGGTGAGAGAACTCCCATGCTCCACGGGTCCCGTCAGCCACGACGCAGCAGTTGTCGAGGCTGATAGGGAACAGGTCGTGGGCCTCGACCGGAATGACGTCACGGGACGAATGGCAGCAGTACATGGTGCTGGAGATGAAAGCGCCTATGGCCGGAATGGGGATCAGGTGCACGGTGGCTCCGGTGCGGTGATGTTGTCATCGCTGGTGTCGCTGGCCGCGGTGCACAGCCCGAGGCGGATGAGGTTGGCGGCATTTCGTCCGAACCAGCCCTGCAGCTCCCAGACGACGCCAGAGTCGATGATGCGCTGCCAGGAAGCGAGGGTCGCGTCACGGCGCTCGTCTTCGGTCTCCCCAGGAGGCTCGTTCACACCCTCGCAGATCATGATGTCGTCGAACTGACTCATGGTCTGCTCGCATTGAGCTCTTCGAGCTGCCTATCGAGCTCCGAGACCGCTTCTCTGGCCCGCGCGAGCTCCTGCGCCTGCTGCGCGATACGGTCCTCGTAGCGTGTCTTGTCCTCCAGCACCCTGGCGCGATAGGGACTCCCAGCGGGGAACATCGGGAGCCTCTCGTTCGTTAGAGTGAGCGAGCCGCGCAGCGTGGACATCACCGTGTGAGACACCCCTTGGAGGACGTGGAACGCCTGCTGGGCCGCCCTGAGGCGTTCGATGACAGCCTGGCGTTGCGCCTCCCACCTCTCCCGATCGAGAGCTGCCTCGAGCTCCGTCAGTAGCCCGTCGGCCTCAGCGACATTCTGCTCGCCCTTCTTGACGATCAGCCCGAGACCGAACGCCATGGCGAGCAGTCTCTGGGTATGGATGTCGTCGGACATCCTCTCCAGAGCCGCCAAGACCCGCTCCTCGCGGAACTCGGGATTGTCGACCGATGACAGCTGCACCAGGCTGTCGATGATGAGCCATTTCTTTCTCACGATCATGGCTCTTTGACCCTCGGGTACCCGCACGAGCGCTCGAGTTCGTTGAACGCAGCGAGGTTGTTTTCCCTGGACTCGGCGAGGTCATGGACCGTCTCGAAGACATGGTTCACGTAGTCGGATCCGGGCTCCGGGTTGATGGCCAGATGCGACGCCATGTTCTGCTTCATGTGATCGCCATAGAGGACCGAGAGACTGTTCAGGAGCTCAACGAGCTTCTTGTTGGACTCGACCAACGAGTCGATGATGGCATCGTCCTGGGCTTTGACCTCCCGGAGCTCGTCGATCTCGCCGATCTCCTTCGCCTTGTCGGAGATGAGCTCGATGAGCTTGGCGGCGCTGTCGGCGACGATCTTCCTGTGGGCCTCCGTCATCTTCTTCGGGGCCTTGGTCGCCTTCTCCTCAGGCTCGGTCGCCTCTTCGGAGGCCACGCACTCGGCGAAGGGCTTCAGTCGTTGTGGGCCCTTGGTGATGACACGCTCGTCGGTCCCGGCCAACAGACCGAGCAGCTCCATGACAGGAGCAATGACGAAGATCGGATCGGTCTCCCCTGTCATCAGCTTCTTCAACGCGATGGAGTAGCCCAAGGAGCTGTCTCCGCGGATGAACATTCCAGCCCAGTCTTTGCCGAAGGTCAGGGGGCCGGTCTCGGGTCGCTCACTCATCCGCAGGCCCTCTCGATGGCTTCCTCTCGCTGGGAGAGCAGTGGCGGGTCGGCTTCACACGCAGCCCAGACAGACAACCAGGCTTCACGCCTGGTGTCGTCCATGTAGACCGCGTGGGACATGGCGATGGTGGCGCTGGCGTAACCGTCGAGGAAGGCCTGTCTGGCCTGGGCTCGGTCGGTCTCGTCGGTGGTGGCCGTCGCAACGGTCTCGGGATGAACAGTCATCGAAAGCTCCTCGGTGTTCGATGACTGTAACACCTGCCACCAGCGGTAGCAAATGCCTTCCCTACATCTCTCCGGTCCCGGAGCTCTTCTTCCTGCGGTTCCCGTGCACGTCCCCCTCCAGCACGCACTCTGTCCATGGCCTGAGCTGGAGCGGGCCATAGTCTTCTTCGAACTCGAGTGACCCTCTCACGGACTTGTCGAAATCACGCATGATCTCTTCTATGTCCAGCTCGTGTTCCCCCTCGAACCCGCAACGGAACAGCATGAGATCGTCCGCCCGAATGAACAGCCCGTCCCACCCGTTCCCGAACCGAACAGGCCCCGTCTTCACGTCCAGATCGATCTCGGCTCTCCAGGCTCGACCACCGGGCCTCACCATCCGAAGGCTCTCGTCGAACACCTCCTCGAACTGTTTCCCGATCCTGCGGATCAGCCCTTCTGCGCGACGGAGGCTTCCACCGAGGCTCGTCAGGATGATGCTGGCGTAGACGTCCAGCTTGTCCTCGCCCGTGAATCCGGCGGCCCCCAACACGAATCCACATGCCTTGACGGGATCACCGCCAAACGACTCCAACAGCTCTACGGCGATCTTCGTCTTCCTGGACTCCTTCCTGCGATCCTTGTCCCTCTGCCTGATGTGTTCCGTGTTCAGCTTTCTGCTCTTGACTTTGACGGGATCGTGCAGGCCGCAGTACCCTCTTCCCTCTCTCCTCACGCTGACCGAGATGCGACACTGGTCACCGCCAGTCGACGTCCTCGCGCAGCACGTCGTGCCGGAGGCCACATCGAGCAAGTCTCCGTCCTTGCCGTAGATCGGATCCCCTTCGTCGAAGACGATCTGCCCCGAGCTGTCGGTCTTTTTCATGGTTCGCTCCTATCGACCGACAGGATAACGGCCGCCACCGTCAGTAGCAACCATGACCAACGACAAGCAGCCCCACGCCCATCGGACGCGGAGCTGTCCATGCACTACGGTGACGGTCTACCTGGAGCGGGACCCTCTCCGACGACGCCTGCCTCTACGGCATTCCTGGCCCTCGGAACCCTGTGGGCAGGGCCTCCTGGGGCGACCGTCGCGCTGGTTCATCTGGTCTTCGTAGTCCGAGCGCTTCATGTGGCGCATCGGGACCGGCCGACGACGACGAGGAGGACTGCCCTCGCTGTCGTCTTGGTCGTATCCCTGGGGGCCACGCGCTCTGTCGGCGTAGCCACGCGCACTGTCGGCCTTGCCTTCTTGGCGTTCCGACCGATCGCTCATCCTGTCGGCTCTCCAGTCGTGAAACTTCGCGCGAGTGTCGTGAAACACTTCACGAACCTTCTCGAACAAGCCGAACTCTTCGGCGGTCTGTGCGGCGATCAGATCGAACGGATCCATGGTTAGCTCCTGTCCAGAGACAAGAACACTATACCGCCGAACGAAACCCGGAGCAACACCAACGACGAACCGCTCCGCGCCCATCGGACGCGGAGCTGCTCGAGAGCGGTGAGCGGTGAGCGCTACTTGGAAGCCGTCAGGCTTTCGAGTAGATCCGCCAGCCCTTCGACGTCCAGCTCGGTGGCCACGCCGATGACCCACTTGAGCATCGCCACGGCTTGGGGAGCGATGGCCAGGTCATTGGCGTCCGCGGCTTCGATGG
>Ga0075125_10000353_pt1 | contig 20495 bp, 29 predicted proteins | sample AntAceMetag02UKN_FD_69810 | JGI IMG/M metagenome (GOLD analysis project Ga0075125, IMG submission 69810) | Saline lake microbial communities from Ace Lake, Antarctica - Antarctic Ace Lake Metagenome 02UKN | ecosystem: Environmental > Aquatic > Non-marine Saline and Alkaline > Saline | place... | reverse complement strand
AGTATAAACAACAATTAGGCAATCAGAACCCAAAGTTCCGGACTTATACGAAAGGAACAATTAGAAAGGATTACCGGGTAATAGTTTGAAAACTTCGAGTATCATTGACGGCAGGGGCGGGGTTGATAAATTATTATTGGTTTCCGGGGAGGGGTTGACAAATTATTATGGATGTGATATAATGATTAACTATGAAACATACATGGATATTCAGCGTACATCCGAACAGCAAGGCTCTTGTAGCAGAGGAACGCCCCGGCCCTCTCGATACTTCTTGTTGGGTAGTAACCAGTCATGTGCCATGTGGAAATGGTTATATTTTTATTGGTTTCAACCCACGGCAATTGGTTTATCGTGCGGTTTACGAAAGAGAGGTAGGCCCAATCCCCGAAGGGTTAATAATAAGACACAGATGCGACAATCCGAAATGTGTCAATCCCGATCATCTTTTAACAGGAACCAAGCAAGACAATACACAAGACATGATAAACAGAAAACGCCACAAATATGGCGAAAAAGCTTCTTGGTCAAAATTAAACGAAATTTCTGTACGATTTATTCGGCAGTTAGAAAAAGCACCAGGAATATTTGCCTATCTTGCTTGTCTTTTAAATGTATCAGAAGCAACTATCAGAGATGCCTATTATGGCCGAACATGGAGGCATCTCAATGAAAACAACGAGCCTAATCGACGGAAGATCGGGATATTATACAGATGAAGCTTACGAGCTTATTCCGAGGAATGGTCTCCTCACGGCTGAAAACTGCTATTGGCGAGATGGCCTACAGCAAAGAGGTGGACATAAGCCCTATGGCACCGCAACATACGCAGTCAATGATGTGGTCCGTGGTGTATCACAAAGATACTATATTAATGATGCTTGGGTAAGCTTCGAGGCTGTAGATGTTGCCCTTGCGGGCAAGGTTAGATTCTTTTGGCGGGCAACTACCGGGCTGACTGCTGTAGACAATACTTTTGAATGGACAACCGGCTTAGAGGTGCACTTCGCAGAAATTGATGGCCATATTGTAGCGGTGAACGGAGAGGACAAACCTGCTGTGATCTACTATGATGGTGCGTATAAAATACAGAATCTTGAAGCCCATGATGTTCGGACAAGAAGCACTACCACCTGGAATGCTGGACAGTATACGGAGGTCGGTCCGGTATGGAGAGACGACACTACTGACGCTCAGGATGTGGGTGTGAATGACTTCCAGATAACAACCGCAACCGATGATGATGGGTTCTTTGTAGCCTGTACGCATACCTTCAACAAAGTGATCGTGGTAGACGCTACGGCTGCCGCCGGTGCGCCAGCAATAGAGTATAGATATTATACAGATGCTGGGGCATGGGGTACTCCCGTGATGGTAACTACACCAGACTGGACCGCTGCTGAAGCAAATAGAACTATTGAGTTTAACTATCCTAGTGATATGGGTAGATATGATGGTGCAGAGAGCGTATTGGCTAACAGGTTCTTGCTAAGGGTGCGCTTCACGACTGCTCCCACCGGAGCGGTAACGGCTGACTCTATGACTGTTTACCACACACAATATATTACTCAGATAACCGGAACCGATCAGCCACACTTTGTTTTGGCACATAATAGCAGGATATGGTTGGCAACAGGATATATTGTGTTCTATTCGCCACCCAACACGGTGACTGGTTGGCGAGGTTTGAGTGAATCCGAATACTTTCTTGAGGGTGGGCCAGAAGTTAGGTCTATGGTATCTCACAAAGGCTATCTTGTGGTGTACAAGGATGCAGCCACCTATGTATTTTATGGCAATTCGCTTGAGTCATTCTTGCGTAAAAAGGTATCTGATGTAGGTATCGGTACGGGTATACGTTCTCCGGTATCTGCTGAACAAGCTTATTATTTAAATCAGAACGGTTTGAGGATGTTTGATGGGGCAAAAGATATAGTTGTGAGCAAGCATATTCAAACTGATATTGACGGATACACCAATTCGAGTGCTGTTGCAACATATTACAACGGAGAGGTATGGTTATCTTTCCCGGATGATAAGATTGTGCTTGTCTTTGACCCTGCCACGATGAAAGTAGACGAACAGACAGGGGATGGGTCGGTCGCTTTCTTTAAGTTCACCGGCTTCCAGGCTGATTATTTTATCAACTGTAACGGCAGCGGTGACACTGGATACTTTCTAGCTGTTGTTAATGATACGACCCCCTATGTGGCAAGGCTTGAAAATGGTACGAATGATGAAATAAGAGATACTACTGTAGTGAATACCGACTATAATATAATGACTAATTACTTGGCCTTTGTAGATTTCCAGACCGAAAAACGCTATGGAATATTGAAGCTGAAACTTAAAGAGGCCACAGCAGAAACCATCTATGCTATTACCCTCAGTGCTGACGGTGGTGAACGTACTGCCTCTGCAAACGTAACTGTTGCCCTTGGCACACGCTACTACAATAGTATCAGCAGAATACCATATACCATAGATGGATATAACATAGCAATACAAATCCGCAATAACCAATTACAGGATGCTGGAATGAGGGGTATTTCTCTGCAATACGAGAAGAAGGAGTTTTAATATGTCAGATATTTATGATAGAGATAGAGATGAGCCATACGGTTCGCCCGATCCTGACCGAGAATATGTAGATCCAAATCCACAACCAGTAATACCAGACGAACGAACTTATGGAAGTTTAACCGCTGAACAATGGTTCACACCACAGTATCACACCGATGAATACTCACAATATTGGGACCCCTTTCTTCAGGAAGGAGAAAACTGGGAGGAGTTAGCTACTACATACGCTGGTATGCCGGTTGTGTCTGGTTATTGGACTGGTGAGGGCGAGAATAGGGTTTTTACACCAGAAAAAAGTCTGTACAGCACAACTTCTCAGCTAGCTGAGTTGCAGGATACTGAATTCCCCACCTTTGATGAATGGATGGGCGGGTCCGGGGCCACTTACGAATCAGACCTTACGCAAACAGATCCCTATGCAGGTATTACAGCTATAGCAGAAGATTTTAATGATTTAAGCGATGAGCAACAGGGGGCCCTAGATGCCGCAGCTATGGCAAATGGTTTTGTAACCCCAGAGGGTACGGGAGATGGGGCGGCATATCTTGATTATATTCAGAGTCAACGAGAGCAAAAAGACCTTGGTGTAATGGGTCAAACCGGAGTAATGGGTACTGAATATGAGACTGCTGCCCGAAAAGCGACACAGTCCAGTATCGAGCAGACAGTGGAAGCTAATATGCAGATGATAGAATCTCTGGGTATGGGTTCTTCGGCTGCTGCTTATGCAAAAATGAATGAGGTCAGTAACACCATTCAAAACATGACCCTGCAAGCAGATGTGAAATTGCTTGAACAAGACATGCTAATGAGACAGATGGAATATGAGGGTTTGCTTGCTAGAAGCGAACAGGCCGCTCAGGCTGGACGGGCCGCAGCCGCACAATATGCTGAAATGATTGTGAATAAGAGAATGGCAGCACTAGAGGGTTATGCTATTCAAATGAATACAATAGTACAAAACAATGCACAGACTCTACAGCAGTACGGTATGGAGCTTGAACGGATTACTTCTCATGCTGAAATAACCTATAAGAGCATCATGGCAGAGATAGGATACGATGAGCACTTAATGCAGCAGAGCGAAGATTACTACAACCAATACATGCAACCCTATTACGATAAGATGGAGGCTTGGTATCAGGCGGAAGAATTGCGGATTGCGGAAAAGGCGGCTGAGGGTGACGGTCTGTGGGGATTTGTTTCTGATATTGTAGGATGGGGTATAGCTATTCTTGGTATCGTAGTGGGAAATCCCGCAGTAGTAGCAGCAGGAGCAGGAGTAGCAGCAGCGGAATAAAGGAGAACAATATGCCTTACACTGAAAGTGTAAATTTACAACGCCAAAGAATAGCAGATATGGCTCGTTCATTATCTGGTTCTAAACAACGGCTTGGCGAAAGAAAGGCCGCAGAAAGAGAGGCCGGTAAACAAAGAATATCAAGCGCACTTGGTAAATTCGGAGAACAGGTACAAGAGCGTAGGCTAGTTAAAGCCCATGGTGAGCAGCAACGATTAACACAAGAAGCTCAGTATGCTCCTGGTTCTGGTTATACTGAATGGGAAAATATACGTGAAGAAACAAGAGCCAGACTAAAGGCAGAATATGGTGCCGCTGCCACTGATCCAGACAGCCCCTATTACCAGCAAAGCGGTGATGTGGGGGCTACTATTGCTCTTTTTGAATGGTTTGATAAGTTGCCTGAATCGCAAAAACAAAATTATCTTAGGATGATAAGAACTGGTACTGTCACCACACCAACGGATGATCCCAATGGGCTAGATGGGCAATCTATGATTAAGGCTATGTTTATGGATTATAGTGCCGGTCTCAAAATAAAAGGTGTAGAAGGTGATGCAGGGGATTTTAGAGCTTGGGTAATGGCAGAAATACAACCCATGCCTGGTTTTAATAATGTAACCGATGAACAAAGGAAATCAATTACAGATGCTCTTGATCTTTGGATACCCAGACTTTTCGAGACAGGTGCGGTAGACGAAGCTCCTGTTGCTGTGAGAGGTGCACCCAGAGGTCAGTCTGAAAGAGAAACCGGACTTGAACAAGAATTGTTACAAAAGATTATGGCAGCTCAGCAAAAACAAATATCAGAAACAGGAATGGGTGAAGAAATGTCAAGAGCGGGGATGGCTAAAACAGCAGCTATTGAGAAACAATGGCAACCCATAATTGATGAGATAAACGAGCCTAAATATATAGGACTTGTGCGGTATAATGAGATAATGCAAATGATACATAATTTAAAGCCAAAACCCTTAGAGGATAAGGCTGAAGAAGAAAAATTAAAAAGAGCACTGTGGTATTAATAGAATATGCCCTTCTTCCCTTCGCAAACAATACAAGGACTCGATGTTGGTTCGTTTGCAGATAAGTATGCTCAAAAACTATACCCTGCCCGCAAGAAACAGACAAGCTTTTTCCCACAACCCAAGCAATTAACACCATCTCAGCAAGAACTACTTCCATATTTACAGATTGAGGCGGAGAAAAAGGCCAAAAAGAAAGGGCTATTGCAGCCAGTTGAGGCGTTATTCAACCTTCTCAACCGTGGTCAATTTTTAACCGCCGGTATCGCACAGCAAGTAATCAACAACATAGAAGATAACCGACCAGTCATGGAAGATATGCCCGAAACTATTAAGCAAGCGGTAACCGGCAAGGTACAATATGATTGGGAAGTAGTGTTATTCGGTGGCAAACACAGGGGAGGCGAAGAATATGAAGGGCTTATGCCTTGGGACCCTACCACCGGAGCCGGAAAGTTCGGCAAAGGAGCGGCAGGATTTATTGCTAACGTTGCTTTGGATCCGCTTACCTATGTTGGGTTCGGTCCTTCTACTGCTGCTAAGGGTGCCGCAACCAGGTATGCTGACGATGTTGTTAAGTTCGCCATTAGGGGAATTGGCAAGGATGCTAAGAAGGCCATTCCTGAAATGGTACAGAAAGGGTTTAGCAAGAAACTTTTTGCTGAGAAATTAGGTAAAAGCGTACCAAAAGCCCTTCAGTACATGCAGAAATATTCCGGTGGTGATGTAACCAAATTCTATTCCAAGCTATCGAAACAAGCCTACAAGAAAGCCCTTAGAACTCCGGGGAAAGAACTCACAGATCCATTATTGAAAGAGTTCGGGGAAGAGTTGGGCGAGAAGGGTGTAAGCAAAGGTGCAAAGAGCTATCTTGAAAAGACCATCGCAGAATTGAAGGCTAGTCCATACGCAGGAGCCGGGCAGAGAGCCGGCAGGTTTATGCGGGCAGAGTTTGGTGTTGGTGAACGGTATCCCAACTGGCTCAAAACAATGGATAAGCTCAAGAGTAGGATGGCTAAGAGCAAAATAGGTGGTAAGTTTTCTGATGCCTGGTGGGGATTAATGAATAATCCCAAATCTCCAGTGGCGAATATCCGCAAAATGTTCCATGTAAGGAACCCCTACCAGAAACTTCTTTCAGTGATGGAAAGAGATATTATTTCTGAGTCTTCTCATTCTATGGTGATTAAGGGTGAGCGCATAATGCGGTCACTTGACGATTTAACCGATGTTGAAAACAAAGCAGTAAGAGACTTTATGATCCAGTCTCAGATCATGCAGGAGGCAGCGAAAAAGACTGGAGAAGTACCATTAAGGGCTTCCGAATTGGTGCAGAAATACGGGGATAAGATAGATGTTGACAAGGTTATCAAGAAGATAACTGAGATCAATACCATGACAAAAGAATGGCGGCAGTTCAACGTGGAAGCCTATGAGAAGGGACTTGCTAGTAAGGTGGGGGAATGGCAGGACTATCTCCCCGAACAGCGGGTCGGTAGCATGGGAGCGAAAAGAGCTGGTACTCAGATGGGGGCTGCCAAGCAAGCGTACACCAGACCCAGGAAAGCGGGATGGTCTGGAAATATAAAGGCCCAAGTAGAGAAAATCAAATGGATGTACGGGGTTGACGATGCAACCGCCAAGAAAGTATTAATGGGTGGCGGTGGAGATCTTAACGTAGACCTACAGGATATGTTGATGCGACGTGCGTTCGCACAAACTAGGTTTGAGCAACGTATCAATATGATAGAAAGTTTTCGAGAATTTGGGGTAAATCTTAACGAGGTAAAGAAGCTTCCCGGTGGTAAGAATATATACCGTGAGTTGACCGGACAGTGGGGACAGCTTGAGCAATTAGGGCTAAAGCCGATCCAGGGCAAGGGACTTAAGGGATATGTGTTTGACCGTGAAATAGCCGATGTATTGCAAAGAGTAGTTGATTTGGGTTCTAACGACCAATCCATGAAGGCAGCGGCAAAGGCATTGAGTAGCTTCACCTCATGGTGGAGGGGATGGGCTACCCTATCTCCGGGGTTCCACGCTCGTAATTTCTATTCCAATAATATGACCGGATTTCTCAAGCACGGTATGGAATGGTTTAATCCTAACGTACATCTTGAATCTATGGTGGGAACTGCAATCGGACTACATGGTAAAGAGGCTGGTATAAGACAGCTATCCAAGATAATGCCGGACAGTCTTATAAAAGAAGTCATGGGGCGGCAGATTGGCAATCAAAGAATTGTCGATTTGGCTGATTGGGCCGGTTCAAAAGGTATTATCACTCGTATGTCAAAGGGATACGGCCAGCCAGAGTCTTTCAAAGAGCTGGTTAAAATGGAAGGCAAACTGTTCGAGAGTATAAACCTTAACCCCATGTCTACTCAAAATGTAGCCATGAAGGGCAGCAGACAGTTGGGTAGCTTTATCGAGTCAAGCGCAAAGTTCCAATCCTTTCTATTGGATCTCCGCCGAAGCGTAAAGCAGGGCGGCAGCATGCAGGCTGGAATGGATTACGCCAAGAGAGAGGCAAGGAAATGGTGGATAGATTATGGTGATCTAACTGACTTTGAGAAGAAAACCATGAAGAACATCATACCATTTTACACCTGGATCAGAGGAAATATAGCCAATCAATTAACAGGGTTGTTGCAGTTTACAGAGATGTATGCCATGATTCCGAAGGCCACACAAGCCTTTACCGCAGAAGGTGGACCAAGCAGAGAAGAAACGCCCGATTGGATGAGAGAGTTAGGTATGTTCCCGATTGATGAAACCGATGGAAAGCCCCGGATGTTTTGGCCGAACTTTCCCTACCAGGATTTAAATAAGATCCCCATTAAGTTCCAGATGGACGAGGAAACCGGATTCCCCGTGCCTATGGCTGGAAGCCCGTGGGATTTGGTGTCTGATATTGCTGCCGATGCTCACCCACTAATTAAGTCGGTTATACAGGTTATTCCAAAAGAAGGGGTTGACATATTCTACCAGGAACCGTTGGGCGAAACCAGAAAAGCACCAAGAGCTTTAAGACTATTAACTAAATCGAAAGGATTGTTGGGGTTTTTGGATGGTATGATGCGTAGAGCTGGCTTCGAAGAGGGCATGAGAGTTGACGTTAATAAGAAAGGCCAGTTGATAATGGACGCTAAAATGGCAAAGGTATTGGAAGATAATATCCTACCTTTACGAATGATACCGCAGTACCTTGACCTCCCGGAGTTGATGTTCCCCGTGCTGGAAGATTGGAAACGAAAGATCACTGGTGCAGTAGACGACTATGATGCTGTAGAGCAGTTCATGCAGACGCTTTCCTTCTATGCTGGTGTCAAGATGAAAGACCTTGAGTTGGAAGATTACGAGTTCAGGGAGAAGGAAGAGCTGTTGGAGAAAGCGCAGGCAGCCAAAAGGAAGATGACTAAGAAACTTCCCGGTGCTGAGACTCGCAGTCAAACATGGAAACAAAAACGTAAAGAATACCAGAAGAGGTTAGGGTTATGAGATGTGTATTAAATGGATTAAGAGGTTATTTATGCTTTCATGGCAAGAAATAGAAGCAGCCAAAGCAGCAGAAGCAGCCGGTACTCTTGAGAACGAAGCCCGGATACAGACCTTACCCCCCGGATATATCAAGGGGTTTGATCTTACCATAGACGGCGACACTGGTGCGCTCACAATAGGTGCTGGATTTGCTGATGTTAATGGTGTATTTGTAAGGCGTAACGATATCCATATAATGACCGATGAAGACTACGGTACTGGTGTACTGGAACTACCTTCCTTACGGTACTATATTTATATCTCAAAAGAATCGGCCTTTTGGGTAGACGTTACCGCTCCCGAATATCAAGCTCTGCTATATGGAAACTACCATCCCGATCTAACATATAGATATATAGGTGAGTTCTATGTCGGTGCTGACGGCAAGATAGCAATAGCAACTTCTTTAGAACAGAACACCGGACAGATTATTGTGGTTGCCTCTTCTACTTATAAAGGATTGAAATACGATAGACTATGTGATGGCACACGAGATGAAGTGGAGATTAATGCTGCCATAACCTATTTGAGCGAAACCTATGGTGGTGGTGTTGTTGAATTGACAGAGGGTACTTTTTATACTGGTGCATCGGTAGTACCAAAAGTCAATGTTGCTTTACAGGGCAGGGGATGGGGTACAATCATAGAGAAGAATGGTGATTTTGTTGGGATTAATGCGATAGGTACTGTCTGCAATAAAATCACTGGTATAATCTTAAAGAATTTTAAAATCACACGGAATAGTGCTGACACAAATGATAAAGAATTAATGAAATTTGAATATACTGATGATCTTTTAATTGATAATATTCTTTTTTATGTTGCTTATACCCGTGGGTTATTTATACTATATTCTGATGGTTTTTTGATAACAGATTGTTTGTTTAATAGGTTCAAAACAGGGGGATTATATTGTTATTTGTCAAGTGGTATTATTAGCAGTTGCGTTGTAAATGGATCAAGCATATCAACTGATCAGATTTGTATGGGTATAAGAGTAACAAGTTGTTCTGATACGATTGTTTCTGCTTGTAAAGTAATAAATATGGAAAGTTCGGTGGGTGCTGTACGTCTACTTGGACTATTTGTTACTGGTACCAATAACAAGGTTGACGGATGTTTTATAGAGAATCTAAAAAGTACAACTGCGGCTGCTGTTTGTGGTATATGGGTAAGATCCGATAAGCAACAAATAACTAATAATTATGTGGAGATTATAACAAATACAGATACGACGAGTGAGGCTTTCGGAATTTTAACCGATGGTGATGATGGTCTAATATCTAATAATTATATTGTAGATAGTTCGGGAACAGGAATAGCGGTTGGTGCTGCCGCTAACCGAAACCTTATTAATTCCAATTTCTGCCGTGCGAACGGTGCTGATGCTGACATAGCGAATGTAAACGAAGATAACTTCTCTAACCGTGGCACTGATACTATGGCTACCGCTAACAGTTGGCAAGAACAAACTGGTAACGCTGACACCACCGGCCAACGAGTATTAAGCGGTAAAGTAGATGTTCATGGAGATCCAGAGTTCTTGTCTGAAGAGAACATAGGTAACGCCACACTGCTAGCCACTACTACACCGGCATTATTGGCCTTTTCTAACGGATATGACGGCGATAGTGCTGTTAATTTTATGAAGCAGGTGGCTGCTGATGTTGAGCCTGCCGCATGGAAGAACCTCACCGGCCTGAAGAAACACTTCCTCTACGCACAGCTTGACGCTGGTGTGATAACCTACGGCAAAACCCCCTGCGATCCTGAATACGCAAGACACTTTCATTCTACTCATAGATTCTCTCAGCACTCACTTCTACACTTTGAAGAACTAACCAATCCAATAGACGAGTTTGCCGATAATGACGCTTGTGGTGGTGGGGTTGTGTGGACTGCTTCGGGAGCGGCGAGAAGTGCTGTCCAGAAGAAGTTTGGTAGTTATTCCTACCTATTCGATGGAGCTAATGACTACATTGAAACCACCGATATAACAGATTTACAGAGACCTTTTACTTTGGAGTTGTGGTTTTATACAACAAATAATGCTGACACGCAATATTTTGTCGGTTCAAAAAATGCTTACTCTTTTGCTATTGATTTTAGTGGAGCTTCAGGTGATCGGGTACGATTGCAAGCTTCATCCGATTTAGCCAGTTGGGACATAGCTAATAGTGTCTATGGAGTAAATGCCATATCAATAAATGAGTTCCACAAAACGACCTTTGAATGGGATGGTTCTTTTTATCGGGTATATATAGATGGGGTATTAGAAATTGAAGTAGCCAATACTACTCCGTTATCTATAATGACAGGACTACAAATTGGAAATGCTGTAACGCACGCTACCGCTGCCTTGGATGGCTACATAGACGAGTTCCGCCTAACAGTCGGTAACTGCCGTTATGGTACTGCTCACGCTGTTGAAACAGAAGCCCTCACTCCCGATGCTCAGTGGTTCGATACTCAGGCTATGAAATATTTTGAAGGGCATCCTGGTGATTGGACAGAAAAGAAACGATTAATGCTTGGTGAAGCCAACGCAGATAGAAGAGTTGGGGCTTTGCTACATTTTAACGCTGCTGCTGATACTACCGATTGGACGAAGCTAATAGATGAATATGGGAATAAGTGGACTTTTGGGGGGACTGCAAGGTTAGATACTGATGATAATGGTGGTGGAAATATCGCTCCGAAGTTTGGGAATAGGTTCCTCTGGATGGATGGTAATAGTGATTATGGTAGTTTAGACCTTGGTTCTGACACTATAGGAAAACTTGACTTGGGCAAACCCTTTACTTACGAAGTTTGGTGGTATACGGCGGACAATACGCAAGATTCACAAACAGCTATTAATCTTGATTATAGTAGTGCTTCTAACTTTGGTTTACTAGTTCGTTATAGTGCTACAAACAAGTTTGATGTCTATATATCTTCTGACGGGGCAAATTGGGACATAGCCAGTGATCCAGATGGGTCCGACGCATTGGGTATAGCCAACTACACTTGGTACAAAATTACATTAGAATGGGACGGTTCTTATTATAAAATCTATCTAAATGGGGTGCAAGTTTATTCCAAGACTTCATCGGTTGCTACATGCGATTGTCGTTATGTTGTTTTTGGGACGTATGCCGCAGGAAGTCGGCATAACGGCGGCGTAGACGAGTTCCGTCTCACGATAGGTCACAACCAATACGGTGCAGCACATACCCCCGAAACAGCAGAGTTCTCTACCGAAGGAACTATTGATACTTGTACCTCCCACATGCTCCGGGAAACTTACGAAACCAATCATGCTTCTCCTGGAAAATTAACCCTGTTGAAAGAAAGCGAAAGAAGCACGGGATGGGATGTCAATATAAACCCCACTACGGCATGGACAGAAATTGATTTCTCTTTGGTGTGTCCGCCGGGAACAAAGGCTGTTCTCGGCCTGATGTATATAAAACAAACTGACACTACAGCAATATTGTGTGCAAGATGTAGTTGCTCTTACGAAACCAATGTAGACAGAACAACAAAATATGTTAATCAAAAGAGTGCGAATTATGTATTTGCAGTTCCAATAATGTTCCGGGCAGAGCACGGCATATTTAATATTAGAGAATACTCTGCTAGTAATGAGATAGCTGAGTTCAAGTTCAGAATACACGGATGGTACAGACGATGAAATATATATGTTCAGAATATCAAGGTAAACTTTATCTTCGTGGTAAGTGTTGCCCCAACGAGAACTATCAAGATTGGGAGTGTGTCGACATAGACTTTAATGCTCGCAACCTTTTCCTTGACGATAATGGCAGACCTATCCACCGAGTAATAGATGGTAAGGTGGTGAACGAACCGCTTCCCAAAAGCAAAGAAGAGCTGAAGGCAGAGAAAGAGAAAAAGGATAAAGAGGATTATATAGAAGCCCTTCCCGATTTAGTTAGGTGTATGACAAAAGAAATAGAAGATTTGAAAGCAGAAATAGCCAAGATAAAGACTTGATTTTTTTGCCGTTTTGTGATATAATACGGAGGTTAAAATGACTACTAACGGAACAGCTAAGTGGATTGGCGGGCTGCTCGCCGTAATTACTCTTTGCTTCGGGATAGTGGGCATAATGTATGCCGGTGCCCTGAAGCGCATAGAACTAAACGAGGTTGATGTGCGGAGGATGGATAAGAACCAAGTTTTAATAATGTATCAACTGGAGGACATCAATGATAAGCTTGATAAACTTTTGGAAAAAAGGGTTGACAAAAAATAGAATGTAATATATACTAAATTATTATGAAAATTTGTAAAATTGAAGACTGCGGCAGGAACCATAAGGCAAAGGGTTATTGTAGTAAACATTATCAGAGATTCAAAAATCATGGCGATCCATTTTGTATGAAGCTAGAAAGGCACGGCAAGATGAAGACACCAGAATATATAACATGGCAAGCCATGAAAAGCAGATGTTATGATAGAAAACATAATTATTATAAACGCTATGGCGGTCGGGGGATAATTATATGCGATAATTGGCGAAAAAGTTTTATGACTTTTTTGAAAGATATGGGTCAACGACCCTTCCCTGAAGCGCAGATAGACAGAATAGATAATAATGGCAATTATGAACCCGGTAATTGCAGGTGGGCAGGGGGGGTTGAAAATTGTAGACATCAGTCATCAACAAAACTAACAACAGAAAAAGCTATAGAAATAAGGAAACGGTATAATATTGGAAATATAACTCAAAAAACACTGAGTTCTATTTATGGAGTAACACAGGGCTTGATAAGTTTTGTGGTAAATAACAAAAGATGGGCATAAAAGAGTAACCGAATGTGATCTCGGCATGGTTGTTGAGTCGGATGAGAAGGCTTACCGATCAGAACAAATATATGAGGTCTATATTATGGGCGTATGCCAATGGTAAAACAACAGGAAGGGAGGAAGCAGAACAGGCAATAAAGATAGTCGAAGGTTGGGAGGACAGTAATGATATTACAAAGAGATCTAAGACTTAATAATAGCATTAACAAATTTGGGTGCTATTTAATGTGCATCTTTTTCCTTGTCAATAAGTATACCGGCTATATGTTCTCTCCACAGATTATCAAGGATTTATATAAAGTGTTTATATCACATGGATATATTGATAAGGATTGTTTTATCATTGATCCAGAGGCTATTTTTGAGTTCCTTCAGATGCCGGTACAATACACACAAAGACACGAATTACCCATCAGACAGTGCAGGAATAATGAGATTGAGGTACTCATGTTTAAACTTGCCAGATTACATAAGCACGCCTGGAAGCACTTTGCGGTGGGTAATGGTAAGGGAACTGTAACATACGATCCCTATGGAGTGAGCCGGGCGGTGGCTGAGGGCAGATTGATAAGCAAACGAATCTTCAGGAGGCTATAATGGTTAAAAAAGGTATTTTTATAACCGATACACACTGGCAGCAGGATGTTCCGCTCCATGCTTCTTATCTTGCTGTTAAATCATTTGCTAAGTATTTTAAACCGGATATTGTGGTGCATGGCGGGGATCTTGGAGAGTGGGAGTTCCTAATGAGCATAAACGAAAGGAAACTTCAGCTCATCAGTGGAAAAACCTATATTAAAGAATATGACCTCATTAATAGAGAATTGGATTTTTGGAAGTCTCTACCGAAAGAAAAACCCTATATACTTCTAGGCAACCACGACGAGCGGGTATATAAGGCCATTGAGAAAAACCCCATGCTTGAGGGGTCTATGGAATGGGAGAATCAGGTTGACCTGAAGGGTACGCATTTTGCCCGATGGAGACAGCCCGACCAGCCGGTAAGAATTGGAATACCCTATTTTGCTCACGGCTGGTATACGGTTAAATATCATGCCAATAAACACTTAGAATCCTTTAGCGGAAATATCATTTACGGGCATGTTCACAAGTTTCAGCAAGCTTCAAAGATATTACATGCTCAGAATCAAGAGATACAGGCATGGTCTATAGGCTGCCTGAGAGATCGTAATCCGGACTGGATAGCAGGGCCTAACGAATGGCAGAATGGGTTTGCCTTGTTCTACCTGAACGGTAAGAAATCATTCAACGTATATCCAATCAATATTATTAACGGTACTTTTGTAACTCCCTGGGGGGAGCTGTGGGACTACCGCAAAATATACAAATACGCATTAAGAGGAGATCGAAGATGAAAGTTTTAAAAAGAGCATATGAATTTCTTATTAAGCTATTCAGTATTAAAGTAGCATTATTTGTTATCAGCACTTGGGCGTTATACCATGCTTTTATCAGTGAGTGGGTATGGTTTGGGACAGCTTTGCTGCTGATCGGCGGGAGAGAGATTTCCAAAATACTTGCGTCAAATTTAAAACTAGGAAAGTAGGGATGTTTAAAAAGATAGGTGAGTTTTTCAAATCTATATGGTTTTGGGTTCAGTTGATAGGTATGGCGATTGTGGTGCTTGCCGTACACCTGTTCACCAAAAATCGCAAAACGATGGGCGGTTTAAAAAATATACAAAAGGCCGCAGAGAAAGCGGCGGAGGAAAAATATGAAAAGATGTCTGATGATGATGTTGTTGATAGTCTTGTTAATGCCAACGATATACGCAACACCGCAAGTAAAGGAGCCGACGATAGCAGAGCTTTATTCCACAATCGATCCAAGTCTATATTATCCTGGCTCGGTAGTAAAGGAGTTCGCAGAGAGGATATTCCAAGAGGCTGATCGTTACGCTGCCCATGCCTATCAACAGGGCATTATGCAGGGTGCAGCTATGGCAGCTAGGCCCCTACAGGCCCGGATTGAAGGTCTTGAAGCATGGCAGGATGAGGCAAAAGATAAGCTGCTTGATGGAGCTGTGAAAACTATACTCTTTACGTTAGGCGGTATCGCAGTCGGCATTACTATAGGTGTTATTGTCTGGTGAATTAAAGCGCATTAATCACATCTTCCACACAGGTCGCCACAACAACCATCCCCCCGGCAGCCTCTATTTCTGCTTTACATTTTACCTGTGCGGGTTTTAATTTTTCCCCAGGTTTCTTACATTCTATGCCGAGAAATTGCCCATCGGGAGGTATCACTGTGATAACATCCGGCCAGCCAGCAGGACCAAGGTTCACCCAATAACTACCTACCCTGACCCTGCCAGACTGATTACGAGTGGCGGGAATATTTCTTAACTTCAAATAGTCAAGAATTTCACGCTGTATCTGATTTTCACTGCGTTGGCGGACCATAATCCCTGTATAACCTCTTATCTTCTTCTACGCTCATCCCACCATCTACCCTTGCGTCTCGTAGCCTCTTTTTGTTGAGTCGCCTTTGTAGCTTTTCCTTGGCTGCTTTTAAAGATGGGCCACGAATAATTTTGCTATCCAATACCCTGTAGTGGTAATATATTACGAAGTCTTGGTCCATTATAGTGTTGCCCCCCATTGGGTAGCCATTGCCTTTGCTATACCGGGGAAAGTTTTGCTACGAAGTTTGCTTCTTTCTGACGAGGGGGCCATTTTCCAGACTTTTTGTTCTCGCCCGGATACAATATCGGTTGGCTTTAGTGGGGGCAAATTATCCAGCCAAAAGCAGGTTGCTTTTGTTTCGCCATGTCCAAATTGCCACGGTTGTATTATTTGGTCCGGTTTCCTCCAGACGGTTGACATAATACCGATTGGATTTTCAATAGCCAACCGCTCACATTCACAATTCGCAAACAGCATAAAAAAATCTATGGCTTCTTGTTGTCGTCCGTCTTTCTGTTTTTCTTTAAACCATCTTGCCCCGCTAACAGCCAAATGAGTACAGGGCGGAAAAGCAATAATCATATCCCACCATTTACCACTCGCCCAGTGCCGTACATCTTCCTCGAAATGCCATTCGGGATGTCCGCCAGAACAAGGCAAAACATCGCAGGAGTAAGCCTCATGCCCCAAATTACGAAAAGCAATAGTGACAGCCTGACTTTCTTCACACGCTATTAATATAGCCATCAGAAGGGGATGTCGTCTTCAAAATCATCGACCTTCTGCGCCGGAGCAGGCTTCTGTGTACTTCTTTCGCTGGTGAACTGGATATTATCAATCAGTATGTTGACCTTGCTTCTGTGCTTACCCTCCTGTTCCCATCGGTCTTGCTTGAGAGATCCGTCAATTACTACTTGTTTGCCCTTTAGCAAATACTCAGCAAGAGCTTCAGCACGTTTACCGAACAGGACAGCATCAAAAAAACTTGCCTCATCCTCCCATTTGTCGTCCTTCTTCACACTTCGATTGACGGCTATTGAGAGATTAAGAATAGCATAACCGCTGTTGGTATATTTAAGTTCGGAATCTCTCACCAACCTACCCACTAAAAATACTCTGTTAATGTCTTTCATCTATTTCTCCTTATTCATATCTGCAAATTACGGATCATGGCCGCAAGATTCATAACATCAATCATATTCTCTGGCGTAAAATCTTTTTCAGCATGTTCTAATAGTTTTACTTTTAAAAATGGCAATACAATGGGATCATCCCATCCTCCCCACCCATCCATATATTTTTCCTTTAATTTTTTAAACATCTCTGAACCCGCATCGGTTGCTATTGCCCTTAACGCCTCTAATTCGGGAAATTTGCGTTTGCAAAACATATCGATTGTTATCATCTGTTTCTCCTTATATTAATCTACTCCGCACACTATGGATAACAGCTGCCATTTTTTCATTATCAGACTGTAATCCTGCATTTTTTGCCCTTAATTCCTTGATTATATCGTCTCTTCGCTTCAAATGATCTTGCACGGTTCTTTTCATGTTAGCGGGGTCACGTAACCATTTACGATTGACACGTATCTCAGTGATATAACACATTAGCCAAATGAAAAGTGAAAAGGAAATAGCAGTAAAAACATAGGGTGTAACGATACGGACCTGCTCTAAGATGGTGAGACTCATTAAATTATTCATTATCCCCCTCCCCTCCAAATCTTCACACGCATCAATTGCATTTCTGCCTCCTTCACAGCCCATTTGCGGTGTTTCCTCTGTCGCCCCATTTCCCCCATCAACCAATCCAACAATTCCCCCAAATCGGGTATTGTTTCGGTTCGGCCCGTTTCCTTTTGCCATAATGATTGAGCTTTTTTTAAGCGAGGTTGCTGTAGGTCAAAGATGTGATTGAAGGCAAGATTTTCGTCCTTGCACTCATCAAGTTCTGATACGAGCCAGCGCCCCAACGTACTTATGTATTCTGTAATCTCTGCGCCCTGAGTCGGATTAAAATATTGTTTTGCCTCTTCCAGTCTATCTTCCCACTTTTTTGCTATTAACTTATCCGGCTCCAATCCCGTTAAATCTACTGGCCCGAATTCATTATCACTCATGCTATATCTCCTTATCTATCAACAAGTAAGGTAATTACTATAATTTCCCTTTTACCTTTTTCATCAAGTCTTGACAAAACCTCTCCCATTTTTCACGGCTAATATGTTCTTCAGTTCTTTCAATTTGCAACAAGTGTGGTTTCGATGGTATATCCTTCTCATATTTCATAATAAGCCCCAAAACAGGCGGTGAAGAATATTGGTGGTTCCTGGTGATTTGAGTAAATATTTGCTGTAACCATTGGGGGCTTGTATTTTCGTAGTGTTTAGCTATTATTTTCTTCATAGCAGGGCCAGAATATAGTCCATAAGCCGCTTCAAGGGCTTTTGCGAATCCTTCAGGAGTTATTTGTGGCATGCTTGGCCTCCAAAGCTTTCATGTATTTATCAAGGGCTCTCTGTTCCTGAGCCTCGGTCGACCAATCCCCGCCCTTCATACAACCCGCCAACCATGCCTCTCTCACCAGTTCCTTGACACGGGGTAGGTCAATCAACCGTGGCTCTTCAGCTTCACTCTGGTAATACTCTATTATTTCCTTACTTATCGCTTTATCCATGCTCTCTCTCCTTTACCTCGGCTTCGTTTATAGCTGTTTGGCGATGCTCGTCTGTGTAATTTCGGGATATGGTTTTTTTACACGCCGTCTTTGTGTCTGCTATGATTTGTTGTACCACCTGCGCCACTTCAGGATGATTGCCATAGTTGTATAACATTTCGCCCATGATTTTCATGGTCATTTTCTCAACATAGGTCATGCTTCTCCTCCTATAAACGCATCAACATCGGGATCTAGTCGTGTTTGCTTCGTCGCTTCTAAAACCTGGTCCCATCGGTTATTAAGTGCTGAGGGTAAAGATGGGCACCCCCGCCAATAATCTGTTCTACCTGTTTGCTTTTTCCATAGAAAAACCCGTATCATATCATAGAGCAAAGCCTTGACATCACCATTCTTAGCTGTATTCTTTGCTTTTTTGATTAACCCCTTGATAGCCACGGCCTCTTTTGGATAGTTGGAGAAACGATCATCGTTCATGGCAAGGAACCCATTCTTCAACCATGTTTGCAGATCCTTATCAATTACAATAATCTCTTTTCCCTTCGTATCCAAAAGCTCCCGCAAAACCGCAGTTATTTTAAACTCTCTGTCTACCATATCAGAATCATAAGGTATTGAAACAATATCATCAACTGCCTTTTCTATGGTCATTTATATCTCCTATAAGCAGGGGCAGGATTCGAACCTGCAAAGGGATTCTTCTTTTTAAGGTTAGCTTACGTACTGTAGGAGTCCAAACCCACATGTGCTTAATTGTCCTAACCTCCCGCCGCTTTTATTTTCGCTGTTGCTGGGTGTCAATACCATATCCATAAAACCCTTGTCCCCGCCGACCTCTCACAAGGTTTACAGCAGGTCGAAACCATTCACAGCCCCTATTTATACCTCCACACAAAACCACCGGCACTATGTCTGTGTCCTCTCAATACCCTACAGATGTTTGTCCGGTCAATATTGGTCTGCTCAAAAGCGGAATATGTAGAATCATATTCTTTCACAAATTCCTTACCTTTGGTAAATTGCAGAACGGGCTTGCGATTATCACTATTATCAATACGTTCAAATACTGCTTCTCCCGCAAGGTGCTGTTTTTTTCTAATATATTCTATTTTTGATTTTACCCGTGATAGCCTGGTTCGCATTATCTTGGCTATTCCCGTAGCCCTAAACCCCTCTTCCAGTAATTCCCAAACCTGTTCCTCTTCTTTATCAGACCAAAGAATAAACGCTTCCTTCTCTTTGCCCTCGTAGAACTTACCCATTCCAAAAACCTTTTCGTACGCATCACCTGTAATTTTCTGGATAGGATCGTAACAGCCTTTCAATATATACATGGTTATCCTTTGATTATGACATCTCTTTTACTAATTCTGCCAAATCCTTTACATGCGCTCGCAAATCGTTTCGATCAGCTTCCATAAGTTCTAAACTATTTTTATATACATCCCTCTCCGCCTCTAGTTCTGTGATGCGGTCGTCGAGGGTGATAATCACTACACCCGTTTTATATGCTTTGCTCATCGCTCCATCACGTAGTAATTGCGAATATGCCCTAGCTTCTTTCAGTTCCATTACTCCCCCTTGTTACCTTCTGTAGCTTCGGAAGCTTTGGTAGACTGCTGCTTCATAATCCTTTGCTTCACAGAGCCGGGCATACTCAAACAACACCTCGTCCGGTTCGTTTTTCCATGATGCAACATTCGCCTTTGCTTGTTCTAATAATTCTCTGCCAATCGCCGCAGTTTTCTCATAGGGTGCATCAACCGGAAAAAGACCATCTATCCTTTGAATCGCTTCTTGCCTATCCATTGCTATCCTCCTTCTTTATATCTACCCTTCTTATTTCATTAAATCTCCATCCATTCTCTTTTACCCATGCCCGTGCCTTATTCCATTCATCAACCCGTGATGTTGCGTCAAATTCGTATATTTCGAGTGGCGGAAAAGGCCCACCAATCCAGGGTACTCCGATATGTTTCCATTTACAGATCATTTAATCCTCCATTTTATTTAGCGCTTTTTCCAATTCAATTCTGGCTCTGTCCAGCTCACCATCAGCCAGCCACATTAATGTCTTGCGAATGTTGCTTTCAAATTGTTTGAAATATTTAAACAATAATTGTATAT
>Ga0075125_10000351_pt1 | contig 20603 bp, 31 predicted proteins | sample AntAceMetag02UKN_FD_69810 | JGI IMG/M metagenome (GOLD analysis project Ga0075125, IMG submission 69810) | Saline lake microbial communities from Ace Lake, Antarctica - Antarctic Ace Lake Metagenome 02UKN | ecosystem: Environmental > Aquatic > Non-marine Saline and Alkaline > Saline | place... | reverse complement strand
GACTTATTTAGTAGAATATGATGAAGATGGAAATATAGCTACAGATGATAAAGGTCAACAGAAAAAAGCAACATTATATAATGCAGATGAAACAAAAACTGCTATAAAATGGGATGAAGACTCGCAGGTATGGAGATTCTTTGCTGTATATGCCCCAGGAGAATAATTAAAATGAAATGTCCTTATTGTTATCGCCCTTTAAATCCAAATAAATGGACTCATGACCCTTTGCTTATTCCGAATGGGTCTAAATATAAATGGTCTGATAAAGAAGAAACTATTTTAATTGAAGAATCTGATGTAATTAAAAGATTATATAAAGGATTTTCTCAGATAAGAGAAGATGATATCATAGAATTACAAGATGAATTCAAAGCTCTTGAAATAGAGTATTTACCAGAAGATGAACGCACTGAATTTAGCCCTGTAAATGTAAATGGTATATTTCAAATTACAGGTAAACATATAAAAGAAATGCGAGATTCTGTTGGAAAATTATTAGATGTATTAGGATTATTATATGAAGATTATTTTAATTATGATGAAGATGGGAATTATATAGCACGTCCTGGTGGTGTGAAAGAATATTGGACAGACCCAATTACATCTGCTACAGATTTACAAAATTTTCAGATTAAAAATATACATATAGAAGATTTGAGACATTATATTCAGACAATATGGATTGAAACTTGGGATGGTTTAGTTCCCCCAAATCATATTGATAAAACATATAATGGTTTTGTTTACACTGTACCAGTATATTTTTCAGCAGACCATGATTGGAGTTATAGGATAAATATATGGGGACCTTCTGGATATCCTCCTATTATAAATAATACTTACTTTCATGTGGATTTATTGAGTGAAACTTCTGGAGGCGAAGAAATTTTAGATAAAAAAATTAGAGGTAATGGGAATATTACTCTCCAATCTTCAGGGGTAGGAATATATCCTGAAGCTCATATTACACACTATATTACTTTTATAAATAGTAATTATCTTTCTGTTCAATATTCTGCAAGAAATTTATATCTTGATTGTGATGGGTCTTTCAACCATAGCCTACCTTTAGTAGGCAGGAGAATGGCATCTATAGGATTTAAAGTAATGGTTTTTGGAGATTTAGGAGTACATGATAAATTGACTCTATCATGTCATGTAGGAATGTATTATCCTCTTACGCTTCCTCTTCATATTAATCTTTATGCTCTTTGGTGTGCTAATCGTTATTATGTTTCTCCCGAAGTATGGAATACATATAAAATAAGTTTTCATAGTTTTGGGTTTTCTGGTACTGCTACTTCTTGGGACGAAACCCAAATAACAACTCTCAATTATGATTACATTATAGATACATTGAAATTAAAAAGGTATAGCTAATTTATTTCTGATTTCTTTTCTTAATTCTTTTTGATTATATTTTTCTTTGTTTAATAATTTAAACATTTGATTATAATTTATTTTTTCAAAATTAGGAATATCCGATTCAGGAGAAACATTATAGATTTTTATATCATTCAATATTCTAAAAGGTTTAAATGGAATTTCAGATTTATGTTTTATATAATGATTATGATATCCTATTCCTTTATGATTAATCTCTTTCTTATTATAGTAATGAGTATTCCCTTCTTTAGTCCAATCAAATCCCAATAAATAAATTTTCCCCACATAATTCATTAAATAAGCAGCCAAGCTCATGGCAAAAATCCCTGTTAAAAAATATTTAGTATAGAATCCATCTGATACTTTATTCATTTTTTTTAATCGCATAGAACTATGAACTAAAATAGTATTGGGGAGTTTGAATTCCTCAATTCCATTGTGATTTATTCCTACAATTAAAGGAAGAGATTTTAATTTATCATAGATATCAGGGTTTTTATTAATATTTCTAGTCTTATAGAAATCTCGGTCTACAAAACATAATAAGGTATGAATAAAATGTAAAAAGCCATAGTTACATACTATGACAAATTTATTCTTTAGATGCTCTTTGAGCCCTAATTTAATGCCCTCTTGTATGCTATAGCCTCCGCCTAAAATTATACATTCATTAGGTATATTCATTTTTATGTTTAGTTTAATGGTTTTCTGACTTCCCAGTATTTTCTTTGAATTAAAGTACCTTCATCATCTAACATAACATCTTCATATTTCATTTCTATTACAATACATTCTTTAAGTTTACCATCTACTTTTGTTAATCTGGTATCGCCTATATGCATAAATCTTCCTTTCTTTTGTATTTCCTACTCGCCTGATAGTGACAAATTATGGGATTTTCTAAAAAATTATTAGGTTTTTTCCCATTTGGGTTAATGGGAATGTAACAATATTCTCTAGGAAGTTTGAAAATTTTAATAGATGGAAAGGATGTTAATGCTTCATCCAGAGCTTTTTGGTCTTGAATATGATGAGAAATTATTAATCTCCAATGTTTCAATAATTTTTTTGTAATAGTATTGTTTCTGATGAATATCGTGCCACTCAACAATTCATATTTGTCTCTGTGGATACTATTGTATTGAATTTTCCAAGAAAGATAGTGAACACCTAAATTGTATTCTTGAGGAATTTCACTGAAAAGAATCGGGTATTTCTTGATAATGGCATCCACATCTATATAAACCAAATCTTGATTGTGTTTTTCCAGCATGTTCAATATGAATGTAGGCTTATAACCTGTATTTAGTTTCCAAGTGCCTAAATTTTCCACTTCTACGATATCATGGTTCAAATTGAAATGATGAAGAGAAGGATGTAGATGTGTCTCTACTATTTCCTGATAATGAGTATTTTTTGTGTAGTATGCTATATAAATCATTTATATTCCTCTATAAAGTCTCTCATTTCTTCTAATTGTATGTCATAGCTCGGTATTTGAGGGTCATATTCGTTCTTTCGACCATTCAGCAATGTTTTATCTTGTATTAAGTTATCATTAGCTTTAATAACAATTTCCTTATTGAAGATTTTAGCTATTTTCTTTAATAAGTCGAATTTTGATATTTTAAAATCAGGGGCTAATTGATATAAACCTGTTAGATTATAATCAAGATTAATAATTTTATCTATTTGTTTAGCAAGTTCGAGAGTTAAAATCCCATTCCAATAGCACTTGCTATAGCCTCCAATCTCACCTTTTTGTTTCATAAACCACTCAAACAATCCTGACCCATCTTTTTTTAGTTCAGACCCTATAATAGATAATCGAAGTGTTAAATCTTTCTCATTTTTAATCTCTCCTAAAATTTTACTCATACCATAGTTACTTATTTCATCAGGTTTATCAGTTTCAGTATAATTACCTTTCGTTCCTAAAAACACACAATCTGTGCTTAAATGAATAATTTTGGTGTTCATATTTTTAGTTCTATTTTCTAACCAATGAGGAAAAACATAATTAATATATAATGCTTTCTTTAAATTTTCTTTTGCTTGAGAAACTAATAAACCTATGCAATTGATTATTATATCATATTTAATCGTATCTATAACTGGTTTAAGCATATCAAGTTCTTTTTGAATATCAATGTAATAATTTGCATATACATATTTATCATTACGAGCTAAAGTATATAAGTTATATTTTTTTAATGATAAAAGATATCTAGTAATCATATGTCCAGCCATTCCAGCACTTCCTAAAATTAGTATTTTTTTCATTTTAAATATCCTCCTCGTTTAAGCAATTCTTTGATTTCTTTTTTACTTATTAAATTTGTAGTAGAATTATATTCTCTAAAATCTACCTTTTTATATAAATGAGTCAAATCTTTATATGAAATTATATAATAATTATCATTATATTTATATGAATTTGAAATTTCATGTTTTGAAATTAAAACTTCAGCAATTTTTTCTCCATCTCTTATCCCTATTTCTTCTATTTTAGTATCTTTATTGCCATAATATTTTATCATTACCTCTCCTAAATCTATAATTTTACAAGATGGCATTTTCATTACAAGTAAAGCTCCATTCATATTACATTCCAAAGCTACAAATAAAAGTTTAATAGCTTCAGGTAAAGTTAAAAAATATCTGGTCATTTTTTTATCAGTAATAGTTATTTTATTAAATTTTTCAATCTGATTTATAAAAAATGGAACAACACTTCCGTTAGTTCCTAAAACATTTCCCCCACGAATACATATAAATTTAGTTTTACTTTTTATTCTTACAGCATTGAGAATTAATTTTTCACCTATTGCTTTTGTCATGCCATAAGTATTAATAGGTAATACTGCTTTATCAGAAGATACATCTATAACTTTTTCTACCCCATTATCAATAGAAGCCCTTATTATATTACGTGTTCCATTTATATTTGTTTTAATAGCTTCATATGGAAATTCTTCACATATTGGTATATGTTTAAGAGCAGAAAGATGGAATACATAATTTACATTTTTACATGCAAAATTCAATTTTCCATAATCTCTTATATTTCCTATTTCAATCTTTAATCGAGGGTCATTAAAAGCTCGTTTCATGGATACTTGATTGAATTCATTTCTAGCAAGAATACGAATTTGTTTTACATCGAACTGTAATAATTGTTTAGTAAGTTCTTTCCCCCATGAACCTGTACCACCAGTAATTAAGATTATTTTGTTTTTAAGTTCTTTCATTATATTCTCCTTTATTTTCTATTATTAATTTTATATTTTTAAATGGTTTTATCATATTTTTGATTAATATTTCTTCTTCTTTGAAACAATGCCATTTTTGATTCATCAAGTCGTGATACCATGTTCCATCCTTGAAGAAATTAAAGCCATATATAGTTAAAGATTTGAAGTTAATATGTTTCAATAAAAAATTTATAGTGACGCAACCAGTTGAGGGCAATGATGGCAATTTAGAACGTAATCCTCTCCAATCTTCAGGGGGATTCTGAATGGCATTTTCTTTTACCCAAGGCAATGCCAGTTTTTTACATTCTGTAGTCCATACTACATAAGTAGGCTCAAAATCTTGCTTTATTACTTCACCAGTCATTCTGGTAGCCAAAAACAGGACATCAGTTCTACTTCCGATGAATTCTTCTTTATCTTTGGGTTTGCCCCTATTTATCCTGCAAACTATGTCAAAATCATTGATATTTTTTTTGTTAATTAGAATACTACGAGAATTCCCTAAAAGAACAATGTTTTTATTTTCTGTAAAATTTTTAATTATAGATAAAGTTTTTATCATTATATTTTTCCTATTAAATATTTGACTATTTTTTCAGATACATTATTATCTATATAACCAATTGGCATTTCCCAATCTTTTTTTTCATCTATCATAATATTAGTACATTTTAGAATACTTTCGGCATTAATTCCTGATAATATAGCACTCCCAACTTCAATAGTTTCTGGTCGTTCAGTTGAATTTCTACATATAACAGTGGGAGTTTTTAAAATAGTTCCTTCTTCACAGCAAGTACCAGAATCACTTATCATACATGTAGCGTGTTTTTCTAATCTAACAAAATCAAAAAATCCAAATGGTTCTAAAAATTTAATATTTTTTGGAATTTTATTTAATTTACTTCTAGTTCTTGGATGTACGCTAACTATTATTGGTAATTCGTATTTTTGTTCTATTAATTCTAATCCTTTAAGAATTTGCTCTAAATTTTCTGGTTTATCTACACATTCTGCTCTATGAAATGTAGCTAAAAAATAAGATTTAAGATTTAATTCATTTAATATATTACTGCATTGTATTTTATTTTCATAAAATTTTATTACTTCATAAATGGGATTACCAGATATTATTATATTAGATTTATTTAATCCTTCTCTAATTAAATTTTCTCTACTTCCAGGAGTATAAGGAAAATTATAACTTGCCACATGGTCTATGATATTACGATTGACTTCTTCTGGTACTTCTTTATCATAACATCTGTTACCAGCTTCCATGTGGTAAACTGGAATACCCATTCTTTCGGCTACAATGGCAGATAAACCGCTATTAGTGTCTCCTAATATCAATACTTTATCTGGTTTCTCTTTTACAAATACTTTCTCAATCTCTTTTAATATTATAGCTATTTGTTCTGCCATGCTTCCTTTAGCATTTAAATAATAATCTGGATTTCTTAAACCTAAATCAGTGAAGAATATATCACTTAATTTAGTATCGTAGTTCTGCCCTGTATGTACAAGAATATGATTACATATTTTATCTAATTTAGGTATAATTCTCGATAATCTGATAATTTCTGGTCTGCATCCTAATATTGTAATAATTTTCATTTAATCCTTCTTATATATTTAGTTACATCTAAAGTTGGTTTCCAACCTTCTTTTTTAAGTTTTCTATTATCTAATTTTATAGAATCAACTTCACTGTTAGATTCCCCATATTGCCATTTAACTCCTGACTGTTTTACTAAATCTAAAGTTTTATAATTTTTAAATTGACCTATTTGAAATATATCTTTTTTATCTATAGTAGTTAAAGCTTTTACTACATCTTTAACATAAACAAAATCTCTACGATTTTCTCCTTGATTAAATACATGCATGTTTTTATTATTTTTAAGATGATATTCTATTACTCCTATCAATCCCATTTCCTTACTGCCATCTTGTCGTTCTCCAAATACATTGCTAAATCTAAAAATAGTATAATTTTTGCAGTTATCTTTTATAGTTAATTCATTCATCCATTTAGAATATCCATATGGACTTATAGGTTGAAAAGAAGATTCTTCATTAACTACTGCTTGATTTCCATATACAGCACAACTAGATGAAAAATATATATGTCCATCTGGTTTTAATAATTTTACAACAGCTTCTGTAGCCATCACATTATCAATAAAATCTTTCATTCCTTTTTCTCTAGTATTTGCTTTGGCAGCTAAATGCCATATTAAATCAAATTTATTATTTATCTTTAAATCTTGAATTTTCTTTTCATATAATTTTATTTTATTTAGATAAGGTTTTATGTTTTCAATTCTTCCTGTTGAAAAATCATCTATAACTGTAATTTCATAATTTTTATTTTTCATTAATTCTTCAAGTAAATGACTTCCAATAAAACCAGCTCCACCTGTAATTAATATATTCATTTTTCTTTTTCCTTTTGTATTTTTAAATATCTTTCTATATAATAAGGGTTATCTTCCATTACTTCAGGTAATTTATCTTTAAATTCTGTTATTTTTGTTGGGTCAGGAGTTCTTCTCCAAGGTTTTAAAAATGTTTCAAAATGAGCATAATATTGTATATTTTCATAGATTAAATATTCTTTGTCTGAAGATTTTATTACTTTACCAGTATCTTTAAAACAATGAGATTCATTAGGACTTATATTATCCATTATAACTTTATTAGTTCTCCAAATTCTACCAGTAGTATTTAAAGCAAAAGTATGTTGCATATCACAAAACCAAATTAAAGGAATATTTACTCCTATAATATTATCATTTAATTTTGGTAAAATATCGTTTACGATTTTTTCCATTGTTGCTTTATAATGAATTTCATCTCCATCTACAATCATAAAAAATTCAGTATCTGTGTCATTTAATTGTATTTGCCTGACTTTTCCTACAGACATTTTCCCTTTATGTTTTTCTATAAATGATTTTAAATTTTTTAAAGACCATTTTTCTTCATCAAAACCTAAAGGTATTTGTTTAAAAATTATTTTATGTTTAACATCTTCTTTTAATAATTTCTGAATATCTTCTAAAGTATGTTTATCATTACTCCCAGTATCGTATAAAAGAATTTTATCTGCATAATCGTATATAGATTTAATGGAGTAATATATAAAAGGTTCATTTTTTACAACTGATTGAATAGTCAATGATTTTTTCCCAGTAGATTTATAAGATTGAATTAATTCTTCTTTTTTATTGTTTAAAGATATATCAACAATTTTTGCTACTACATTATTTATTTGTTTATAATTTTCTTTAGTTATTTTATTTATAAATTCTCCAGCTTTGATATGACCAGCATACCAATGCAATCCTATAGTTTCTTTTGATATATAATTCAAATTATCTGTATGTAATGTTTTTATCATAGAACAATTATAAGCATATACAGTATCCAATGAAATATTTATTATATTTGATGAATGATTAATTTCTTCCGCATTGATTATTTCTGCTCCAATTCCTTGATAACTTTTAGGATTATATGGCTTTTCTTTAGCTTTTTTCCATAAATTTGTATAATACTTATTATGTATAGAGGATAATAAAAATCCTACGGAATGTTTCCAAGGTAAATGATAACAATATAAAGTATCCACGTTTTTATTTTTTTTAATATTGGAAACCATATTACTCACAGAATCTATATAAATAATGTCCATATCAGACCACAATCCTCCAACATTACTTAATAAAAACCATCTTAAATAATCAGATTTATGAACTTCTGGTAAATCATTGCTTAAATCTAAAGAATTAAAATCTACTTCAATAAACGTAATAGGAAGTTTTTTCAATTCTTTAAAATAATTATTTTTAATTAATAATTTATAATCATGTTCTCTACTAATCCATTCTTTTTTTATTTGTTTATATTTTGGATAATAGAATCTTATTTCCCAATCTGGATTATATTTATGAAATGAATATATAGTTAAATATCTAAGAAATGACAATTTATTATCACTCCAATAAAAATGAGCTATTTTTGGAATTTTTTCTAAATACCATTTATTTGTTATATTTTTTAATGGTTTAGACTCATTGTTAATTATTATTCCCCATTCTCTGTTTTTATTTCTAACTATAATCCCTTTTCGTTTATAATATAATTTTTTATTATATTTATGCTGTTCCGTATATTTTTTTAATCCAAATCTATCAGTTTTTTTCCTTGAATGATATAAATGTATTATATTTGATGGGATTTGATAATATTTATAATTATCTGCTTTTAATCTTTCAACAAAATCAACATCATCAAATGCAAAACCGATGAAATCTTCATCATAACCACCTATTGAAATGAAATCTTCTCTTTTCATTCCCATAAAAAATGGCATTAATGTATGTAATGTATGATAAAATTTATTATATATTGCGGAGTCAATTTCCTTTCCAAATTCAAGAGTATTTAGATATTCCTTCTTGAGGTCATCTGTTCCATGAGGAATAACCAAAGTTTTAGATTTTTCACTTAAAATTTGTAAAGTTAGCATAGCAATATCATCTTCTATAAGATAAATTTCAGGACTTGTCAATATAATACAATCTCCATTTGCTTGTTTAACACCTATATTATATACAAATCCTGGAATTCTCCATTTGATATTATCTGGAGAATTTCTTTGTCCAGTAAATATATAACGAATATTTAGTTTATTTTTAAATTCTTCGCATACTTCTTTTGTTCCATCATTTGATAAATAATCATTTAAAACAATTATTTCATAAGAATGAGGCATTTTTTGTTTAGCCCATGATGTCAATCCCCATTTTAACAATCGTGGTCTATTAAAACTTGATATTATAATACTGAGTTTCATTTTATAATCCCCCATTTTTTATTGATATTTCTAACTATAATTCCCTTTCTTTTTAACAGGAGATTATAATTATAAGCCCATCTTGGATTCTCCCAATGAGTTTTACTATCACAACGACTACCATGATATAAATGTATAATTTTTGCTTCAGTTCTATAATGCTTTAATCCTTTTAATTTTAATCTATTAACTAAATCAGTATCTGCACCTGCATATCCTATAAAGTCCTCATCATAACCACGTATATCTAAATATTCTTGTCTCATCATACCCATTAAATATGGCATTGTTACTGAATTAATAGCTTCTTTATCTTTTGTAATTTCTTTTAATAAATTATTAGGTAAAATAACTGTATTATTTTTTTGTAAATATTTTAAAGTATTTCCAGTATCATCAAAATACATTGTTTTAGGTATAGTTAAAAGTTTTTTATTATATAATAACGGTTTTGTAATTAAATTAATAGTATCATTTAAATGAAAAATTTCTGGACAAGAAAGAATTAATATTTCTCCAGTAGATTGTTTAGCTCCTATATTAAGAGCGTATCCAGGACTTCTTCGTATAATAATTTTATTTTTATTCCTTTGACCTGTATAAAAATATTCAATATTTAGTTTATTTTTATATTTTTGACAAACTGCTTCTGTAGAATCAATAAGTCCATCATTACAAACAATGATTTTTAAATCATGATTTGTATTTTGATTATATATAGACCATAAACCCAATTCTAATAAATGCGGTCTATTACATGAAGCCATTATTAAATCAATTTTCATTCTATTATTCCCCACTCTTTATCTGTATTTCTTACTATAATATCTTGTCTTGTGAAACGTAAAAAAGTATTATAAATCCATTTTGAAGAGTTCCAACGATTTATTCCTATTGGAATACTTTTAGAATGATACAAATGAACTATTTTTGCATTACAATAATGAAATTTTAATCCATTTACCTTTAATCTATGAATTAAATCATCATCCAATCCAGCCATTCCTATAAAGTCCTCATCATGTCCGCCAATATCAATAAATTCTTTTTTATACATGCCCATAAAAAATGGTAAAGTATATGCATATTCAATCAATCCCCAATATTTAGATATTGGAATAGAAAAAAGATTTTTGGGTAATGTTTGAGTAAGATTTTTAGATAAATGATTTACAATAGTTCCATTATCAAAAAAAATGTATTTTTCTGTTGATAATATTTTTTTATCAATTATTAAAGGTTTGACTACAGAATCAATAGTATTATTTAAATGAAAAAGTCCATTTCCCGTTAATATGATAATATCTCCATCAGATTGTTTAACTCCTATATTAAGTACAAAACCTTGGTCTCTTTGTATTATTTTTTTTCTTCTATTTCTTTGACCTGTAAAAATATATTTAATATTTAATTTATCTTGATATTTATTGCAGATTTCTTCAGCTTTACTGTTAGATAAATAATCATTCAATACGATAGTTTCTAAATCGTAAGATATTTTTTGTTGATATAATGACCATAAAGTATAATTTAAATAATCCATTCTTTTAAAACAGGGTAAAATTATACTTATTTTTATTCTTTTCATTTTTTATTTCTTTTTTTTACTTCTTTTGGATTTAAACTTAAAAATTTAAAATCAGGATTAGGTATTCTCCACTTTTTGCCATAGGTCATTTCCAAGAATTCTTCTGCATTGCTTGGAACTTTGAATTTTGTTCCTAAAAAATTTATTTCTTCCAAATTATCAAAAAATCTGATAGGATAACGAACATCATTATTAAATATCCATTCATCATCAATTTTATCAAACCAGAAAATATCTATTCTTTCTCTATCCCTGATAAAAAAATCAGTTTTACAACGATAGCAAGAATTATCAACAATAAAAAATCCTTTATTTTTTAATTCATTCTTTACCCATCTCATTTTCCAATGATGCTTTTTTGGTGTACCTCCAAAACAAGCAACATCTAAATCATGGTCATGAGGTATAAAATTACCTTTTCTTATTATTCCTAACAATCCTCCAAAAATCAAAACAAAAGGTATTTTATATTTATCAAATATTTCTTTCATATCTAATAAATTCTTACTCATTATTTCAATATTCATTGGTTTTGTATCATCCATTTCATGTTGCCATTCCATATTCCATTTTGGTATTTTAAAAGATTTTTCTTTACTCATTTTCCCCCCATGTAATTCTTTTCCAGAGAAATTCATTAAAAATATAAGTAAGATGTTTAATTCCTATATAAGTTAATGTTATAGCTGTCATTTGTTTCCAACTCCCAGTAATTAGATAAGTAATTGTACCTAATATAATATTACCACATAAAGTTTCATATGTGAACATTTTAGCTAATGCTAATCTCCAAGGTTTTATTACCTCATAACCAGAAAGAATCCTTAACCATATTCTTTCATGAGCATAAAATACAAATAGAAATACTCCATGATGAATTACAGTAATTAAACCAGTTGTTATCCATTTATGTGTATAATAATAAGTAACTGCTCCTAATATTAACACTCCTACAATTCGCCATATAAGACTCTTTAGTGCTGAACGACTATGCAATTCTTTCATTACTTATGTCCTTTTTTAATTTTTTGTTTAATTTCGCTAGAAGAATGATAAGGATAATAAGGCATAACTATAACTTTACCTCCAATTGAATTCATGACTTTCCTTGCTTCTTCTATAGCTTCGTCTGTATGACTAGCCGATTCTACTAAGATATCAGGCTTTATTTTTTTACAATTTGGTAAAGGAGAATATGTTTCTTGAGCAACAACTATATCTACATATCTAATAGCTTCTGCTAATTTCATTCGTTCTTCAAAAGGTAAAATAGGTTTTACTTTTTTTTCCATTATGGCTGCATCAGTCAATACACCAATGATTAATTTGCCATTTTTACCTACAAGTGCTTTGGCATTTTTCATCATTAATAGATGCCCTGAATGAATGATATCTAAACAATAATATGAATAAACTATTTTCATATTTATCTCCTAAATAGTAAATAATAAATTTTCTTAATACCTTTCCAAGTAATTTTTTTATTGTAATATGATAATACAGTTAAAGGAACTATAATTAAAATCATAATAAATATCATTAATATACAAAATATGAATCCAGTTAATAAATGTTTAATCATTTCTTCAACTCCATTACATAAGTAAAACACGCATACCAATAGTCTATATTATGATTAACAGAAACATTGCATTTCCTACACAAACTTATTAAATTTTCTTTATTACAATTTTGTTTGTTGTAATCTATGTGATGAATACATAATTTTTCTTGTTTTCCATTATTCATATTGTTAGACTCATTTTTTTCGCATAATTGGCATATATGGTTATCTCTTATTCTAATTTCTTCTTTTAATATATCAGAAAATGCAAGGGAATAAGGTTCATTTCCATTCCCATGAATGTAAAAAACAGATAATTTTCCTTTATGAGAGCATGAGTTACATCTTTGTTTTCCGTATTTCCAATTATAATAACAAATTTCTCTACCACATTCTTCAATACAATAATGTTTTTTATGTCTTTCTGGTTTATATATTTTTCCAAGTAATTTATGATTCCCAAAATTAGGATTGTTTTTGCCTTTTAAGTTTTTGTGATATTTACTATTTCTTATTTTCTTTATAGTTTTTTTGGTGTGATGCTTACCATAAAAAGAACTGTTTTTGCCTTTTGTTATATTGGGATGTTTTTTATGAAATCTTATATTCGATAATTTAATTTTTCTTTTTGTTTTTTCACTGTGTTTAAATCCTTTATGGCATTTGCCCATTTTTAAACGAGTTTTTACACTTGCTTTTTTTCCATAATTGGGATTCTTTTTCCCTTGCATGCGTTTACTTATTTGAAATTTGAATTTTAAAGTATGTTTTCTGCCGAGGGAAGTTTTTCCTATTTTTTCTTTATGTTCCTTTGTTTGTTTGTAACCTTTTTTAGGCATATTTATTTTCCTTTAACCAAATACAATATCTTTTAGAGATTTCATTCCAAGTTGTTGGAAAAAATGACCAGACATCTATTCCACAATTTACACAATCGGTAAAACTATTATTCTTTTTAAATCGTTTAATCTGCCATTTTTCATGAACATGTCCTGTAAGATTAATTTCATAGTGAGCATCACATAATTCTGGGTCATGAATCAAACACATATTTTTACCACCATAATGAATTATTACTTTTTTAATTATAGTTTTCAATCCATTTCTACCTTTTACATCATGATTTCCTTCTAAATAAATTATATTTTTACATTTAATTTGATTGATATACTTCTTTAATTTTTCAGGCTCACCTTCTCCTCTGCCAGTACCAGATTTAAGCCCAAAATCACCCAAAAAGAACAACGTGTCGTTCTCTTTAACTCGTTCATTACAGCGAGAAATTATCGTTTTATTCATTTCCTTTACATTTTTGAAAGGTCTATTGCAATATTTAATTATATTTGCATGATTGATATGCCAATCAGAAGTAAAATATATCATTTTATTTTACCTCTTTGAACCACATAAAATTAATTCCTAAAATTGTAATATCCAGTATATGTTTATTATTATGGAAACGAAATAAAAAAAATTTCATATCTTCCAATAAATTTTTCCATTCATCAAAATTAATTATATACATTATATTTCCTCCTCAAATATTCTTTTAATTTATAATACATTTCATTCAAGAATCCCTCTTTAGGGAGAATTCTCATCAAATCTTTTCTTGTTATTTGTATAATTCTATCTATGAATTCTTTTTTCTTTATCATTCTGGTATTATTCCTACTAATAGATTTTTTTTAAAGTTCATTTTTTTTCTAAATTCATTTAATGTTTTACCTGCTTCTTTTGTATTTTTAGTTGCATTATATAAAAATTCTTTATAATCTATTGCTTTCATTTCAGAGTTAGCAACTGTATTGAAAATATAGTTTAAATCATCAAGTCTCAAATCTTCTTTCCCTAATGATTTCTGTATAGCTGATTTTATTTCTTGTTTAGTAAAAGGTCTATTTAGTTCTTTTATAATCATTTCTTTCGCTTTATTGATTTTGTTCTTCTCTAATGCGATATAAGCTGTCCAATTTATTAAACCATCCGAATGGACTCCATAATCAAAATAAACACTATAACATAAATGATTCTGTTCTCTTAATTTTGTAAATAATCTTCCACTCATATCATTATATATATTTTCTATTAAATCCAAAGAATAAATATCTTTAATTGTTCCATTTATTGAATTAAGATAGTTGCCTAATAATATATTAGATTGTCGTATAGTATTTCGTTCTTGAAAATATGTATTCATATTCTTATTTGCGTGTTGCAATTCTGTTGATTCTAAGCGTATATCAGAAGTATATATCGACTTTGATTTTTCAATTATATCTCCTATAATAATCATTGTTAAATTATTATAATGTTCATTATAAAATTTTAATATTTCTTCTCTATGTATTTGTTGTAAACTTTTTTCAGTACCTATTATTGATACATGAAAATTCGATTGTTTTGTGAAGTAAATTTCATTAAATAAATCATATACATGCATATGAGGATTATCTTCATACATTTTTAATTCTTGAATAATTACTTTTTTTTCATTTTTCACATCTTTCGTGGGGAAAATTGGATTAGTTACCAAATCTTCGATAACATTTATTGCTTTTTTTAAATATTTGTTTGATATTTTAGCCCAATAGCAAGTAAGTTCCCAATCTGTAAAAGCATTAAATTGACCACCGTATTGCTCAATAGATTTTGATATTTCATAAGCAGTTCTATTTTTTGTACGTTTAAAACAAGCATGTTCTATATAATGACTAATTCCTTTTATTTTAGGAGTTTCATTTCTACTTCCTACTGGACACATTATTCCTACTAATGATGCGTTTCCTTTTTTTGGTATTTGAATAATTTTCATTAGAATATCCTTTCTATTAAGTAATCTATTAATCTTATAAAAATAAGTTTCTTATGATAAGCATATTTATATTGACAAATCTTACAATTAGCTTCAAAGTCAATGCTATATTTTATTTGATGTATTAGATGCCAAATATAATTTTTCATTTTTTTGAATTATTCTCTTTATATAAAATATCAAATTGAGTTTTTTGAAATGGTGGTGCAATTTTATTTTTAATCGTCTTTGCCTCAATTTTTATTCCAATTATATAGTCTTGTTTTTTAATAACTCCAATTTTTTTCAAATTTATTCGGATAGAAGAATAAAATTTCAATGCCCTACCACCTGATGTAATTTCAAAAGAACCAAATTTACTGCCTATTTTTTCTCTGATTTGATTTATGAAGATAACACAAGTCTTAGATTTATTGATTAAGGGAATCAGTTTTCTTAATGCCTGACTTATAAGATGGGCTTGTTTCCCCTTTCGCCCCTTTAACGCCCCTTTAGGATGTAAGTGCAGCCACAGAATCTATGACAATTAAATCTACAGTATTGGAACGTATGAGTGCCTCTATAATCTCAAAAACCTGCTCACCATTATTGGGTTGAAATATGAATAAATTATTTAAATTGACTCCCATTCTTGTAGCGTAATACGAATCAAAAGAATGTTCCACATCTATGAATACAGCCATATTATTTCTATTTTGTGTTTCTGAAATTATATTATATGATAATGTTGTTTTTCCAGATGATTTAGCTCCAAAAATCTCAATTATTCGTCCTCTGGGCATACCACCAATCCCTAAAGCTGAATCCAGATTAACTATACCTGTGGGGATTATTTTAATATCGCCCTTTATATTCAAATTATCAAATTGTTTCTTAATTTGATTTAATATCAATTTTAAAGTTATGTGTTTATTTGTATTTTGCATTATTATTGCCTCTTTAATTATCTACATTATATTTTATGCATAAATCAGCATATTCTTTTGTTTCTTCTGTTGCTAGAAATTCTTTTTCTAATATTTTTTGTCTGAATGAATTATTGGTTTTTTCTTTTGCTCGTTCTAATCTAAATTTATGTGTTTGTTTTACTGTTCCTTCAAGATAAATTCCTAAATCAGATGTTCCTAATTTTTTAAGATAATTAGCATAAAGCCCTTCAATTATAAGAATATTAATGTTTCTACTACTGACTTTTGAATATTCAATAGCATTTATAAATCTATGTATTTGTTGTAATTTTAATGCTTTGCCCTTACGAAACTGTTTAATAATTGATTTTACTTTACCCCATTTTATTTCTTCTGTGCCTATTGCCTTAATTCCTCTTTGTTTTCTCCATTCATTTCTTCTTTCATAATGAATTTTATAATAGTCATCAAGATGTATATTTTTAGCTCTAATATTGAATTTATCACATAATATTACTTGTATAATATCAGTAATTTCAGTCTTACCTGTTCCAGCCATACCTCCAACAGCTAAAATCATTTTATTATCATTCTTATAATGCTTCATTATTTCTTTTAATATTATGTCTGCTTTAATATAATGAATCGGAAGATAATTTCTTTTATCACCTTTCATCTTTAATCTCCTTCTGTTTCATTATAAATTCATATCCTTCAATTTTAGGATTATAATATCTAACATATATATTCCCACATTTAGGACATTTAATTTCAGAATAACCAATTACTTTCTTGTCAATTTTATAACCACATTTACAATTCATGAATATATTAGCCATTTCATTCTCCTTTTACATCGTTAATTCAATTGTTTTAACAGTGCAAGGATGATTCTTTTTTGCTTTTATAGCTTGTCTTATTCTTAATCTTTCTATTGCTTCATCTACTAAATGCGTATTACATTCACAAATATGCTTAACCATTTCACCATATAATATTTGAATATTTTTATACTTTGTATCACATGTTGGGCACTTGTCTGGTTCTTTTTTGTGATTGCGTGTATACGGACTACGAACTACTCCTTTAGCTCTTCCTAAATCTGGATGTTTTAATCTTCTTTTCTTTTTTTCTCGTTTTTGTTTATTTTTATTTTTCATCTTTACTCCTCCTTTATCCAATCCTTACCATTCCAAATTTTATCATATTTTTCCCTCATCACAAATGCTAACCATAATTGTTCCATTGAAGTAAATTTATTATAGGCTTTTGTTTCTTCTTTCCAAAGTTTTAAATAGTCTAAAGCTAGATGCCATTGAACACCCCAATTTTTACTTTTTATTAACATCTCCTGCAACTGGTCTTGGCGAGGAAGCCAAATACAATAATCATTCCATTCTATAGGTCTTATATCTGATTTGTAATTGTATGAATAACATTGTTTTATTATTATTTCTTTCCCATAAAACATGCAGGGTAATGTTTTTATACAATTTTTATGAAAGAATAAATCATCTAATTCTCTACCCCTTCGTTCTCCTTGCATTTTTTTCGCCTTCTCACACATCTCTATATATTCTTTAGAAATATCCATTTCTAATCTCCCTTTATTTTAAATAAATCATTAAACAACCAAATAAGGTAATTAATTTCCAAGTTATCGTCTCCACCCAAGATAGTGTTTTCCCAAATAAAGTATAAGAACCTAAATTTCTCCAACTAATCAATCCATTTGTTAATATGATTCCTAAAGAACATAATAGATAAATAAGCCAGTTATGAGTCATTATTGGTACAGAAATCAAAGAGAGGGCTATTAATAGCCCTATAGACCCTCTTGTGAATGTATCTGCTAATAAATGATTTCCTTTGAATAATTTATAGAAAAATCTACCTAATGTACTTCCTTCGTCCTCATAATCTTTAGAATTCCATTGCCATTTCTGATTCATTATCTATTCTCCATTATATAAGTAAAATACGCATACCAATAATCTCTATTACCATTAGTGGTTAAAATATGACATCTATGACAAAGAGAAATTAAATTATCTTCTTTACAATTTTTCTTATTGTAATCTATATGATGAACATGTAATTTTTCATTGTATTTTTTCTTATGTTCTTCTTCAGTCATAGAACATTCTTGACAAGTATAGCTATCTCGTTTGCGAATTTGAGCTTTGAGTTTATCATTAAAGCTGAATGGATAAGGTTCTCTACCAAATCCATTAATCCAATGACCATTATTTTTTCCTTTAGTAGTGCCTCGTAAATGCATTGTTTTGCTAATTTTATCTCCCCAAGTATTATTTCTTCCTTTTAAAGCATTACTAATCTTAATTCGAACTTCAATATCTTTAGCAGGATTTTTTATTCCTATCATATCAAATCTTGGTTTACCTAATTTAGATAATTTAATTTTTTCTCTTACTTCAGGACTAAAAGAATTATTATTTTTTCCACACATATCTGGACGTTTTTTAAATTTTGGTGAATTTCTTGCTTTTTTTAAGAATTTTATTAATAATTTTCTATGCTCTTTCGACCTTTTATAAATACCTCTAGGCATTTGAATTTCTCCTTTTTGAAGGGATTCCATATCCCATTGACAATGGTATCGCCATGAGCATAATAGTTATTGATAGTAAACTTTCTGTATTAGAATAAGCATAGGATGTTAATAATCCTGGAATGAGTATTCTTCTCCATGCCTTGCTTGTCTTATCACTGCCAGCAAACGCCCCAAGCCAGCCTCCTATGACGGGAAGAATGAATAATAGACTTTTGTTTAATAAATTTTTAATTTTCATTTTATAATTCCCCAATAATATTTAGATATTTCATTTATTAATGGTAATCCTTTCATCAAAAACCAAGGTAGAACAATGATAGTTAAAACAGTAAACAACCAAGTGAAAAATGTAATAATTTTTTTCAATATAGGAATACTTCTTTTTTTCCCAATTAATTTTTCTAACAATACTAAAATAGGATAACTTCCATCAAGTCCTGGCACAGGAATTAAATTACTTATTCCAGCAGTTATATTTAAAACTCCAATATACCATAAAGAATAATTGTTAATTTTCAAAGAAATATAGTATAATATTAATCCTAATATAATATTTGCCAAACAACCAGCTATAGCTATTAAGAATTTTTTATAATATCTCAGATTCATGAAAGCTGTAGGACTATTAGATAACTCAAATTCACCTTCTAATTCACAATATCCCCCTACTAAAAATGGAGTAATTTTATATGTAGTATTTTTAGTCTTGATTTTTAGTCCATATTTACCAAATCCTAAACTAAAGACCATGACTTTACACTTACATAATTTAGAAGCAATCAAATGAGAAAGTTCATGAACAGTAATTAAAATTATTAAAGCTATCAAAAATAAAATCATTTAATTCTCCCATGTTTTCTCTTAAAAATCGTAATGCCATTGGTATGGTCTGTCTCATGCTGTATGATAAATCCTTCAAAATCTTGTAATACTGCTGTTCTAAGTTCTAATTTCTCATCTTGATACTGTAGAGTGATAAAAACCCATCTATCACAATCTATAAATAATCCAGGAAAACTCAAACATCCTTCTCCTTTATGAATAACTTTTCTTGATTTTTCTATTATTTTAGGATTAATAATTATTAAATCTGTAATATCTATTTTTTTAGTTTGTTTATTATATTTTGGTAATCTACATAAAGATATTTTTTTACTTATACCTATCTGATTAGCACTTAATCCATAATGAAATCCTTTTTGAGCATTTAAAGTATCTTTAAGGTCTTTTATTATTTCTTTTATATTATCATCTTTTGTTACAGATTCACAAGGTTTACGAAGTTCATTTATATTAGTTACTATAATCTTTCCTTTAACAATTGATTTTGTTTCTTCTTTAATATAAGTTTTAGGATTATCTATCATATGCTGTAACTCTTTTCTTTCTGAGCAAGTTAGATATCTTTTCTTCATTCTTATTTTTTGCTCTGTAATATAATCATCATATTCTTTTTTATTCATCTATTCCTCCATTTTCTTTAATAATCTTTAATGCATAATCTACAATATCAAGCATAGTTTCAAGATATTTTTTGTTTTTTGGATGAGTATAGAATATAACTTTACCTTTATCCATATTTTCTACACATTCAATCTGAACATCAAATTCATCATTTTTTCTATCCATTATATCCCCTTTTT
>Ga0075125_10000350_pt1 | contig 20613 bp, 16 predicted proteins | sample AntAceMetag02UKN_FD_69810 | JGI IMG/M metagenome (GOLD analysis project Ga0075125, IMG submission 69810) | Saline lake microbial communities from Ace Lake, Antarctica - Antarctic Ace Lake Metagenome 02UKN | ecosystem: Environmental > Aquatic > Non-marine Saline and Alkaline > Saline | place... | reverse complement strand
ACAGCGATACGCCGAAGCTCTATTTCAAGCCAGCACGCCCGCTGACTGAGGAAGAGTTGAAGCAAGCTCTTGTAAATCGCGATAGCGATGAGGCTCAAAAGGCGATCACTATGACAGTGTCCAAAACGGACGGTGGCTCTGCTGACAAGCCCAAGGCTGAGGCAAAGGCTGAGGCAAAGGCTGAGGCAAAGGCTGAGGCAAAGGCTGAGGCAAAGGCTGAACCAAAAGCTGAGCCCAAGGAAGAGGGTTTGTCTTTCAGCGAGACGGCTGACGAAGAGCCAAAGGTGACCACAAAGAAGGCAGAAAAGCCCGAGGTCAATGACGAAGATATTGACGATCTGGTTGACGGCTGGGATTAACCCCCACCTTTAGCTAACATGGCGGGGCGCAGCTGCATTGGCTGCGCCCCTGCTAAACACTCAATACCGTCGGGCGGACACAATGAAAACACAACAATTTTTAGATACGGTAATCGGCGACGAAGGTTACTACTGCATATTCGCAGTGCGTGGTGAACGTCGGGTGCAGAAGTTCTACAAGACAATTCAAGAGGTCGTCATAGCGTCTGAGCATTTTGACGACGACGGGTTTGATGTTTACTACGCCCTCGCCACTTTCGGCACAGCTGAGTCTCGTAAACAGCAGAACGTGAAGCAAATGCGTTCGCTTTACCTTGACCTAGACTGCGGCCCCAACAAAGAATTTCCGAGCCAGATGAAAGCAATCGACGCTCTCAAAAAGTTCTGCACAACGCTAGGTCTGCCTCGCCCAACTCTGGTTAGCTCAGGTCGCGGCGTGCACGTATACTGGCCCCTGATTGAGACAGCTGAGCCTGTGGAGTGGTTTCGTGTTGCGGAGCGCCTTAAGGCGGCTTGCGCTGAACAGGGTTTCGATGCCGACCCTGCAGTCACCTCAGACATGGCACGTGTTCTCAGGGTTCCCGGAACGCACAACCACAAAGACGACCCCGCAAGCCCTGTGAGAATGTTGGCCACCGCTGCTGAACCTGTTGGCTTGGTTGCGTTTGCGAAGCTTCTTGGCGGAACATTGAAGCCAGTTCTCCCTCCTATGGACCTCGGCCCTGATCCTGTGTTTGACGCTCTCATTGCCAACACTGAGAACAGCTTCGCCAACATCATTCGCAAGACAAAGGCTGGGCGCGGTTGCGATCAGATCAAGCACATCGTTCAGAATCAAGATGATATAGGCGAGCCGCTATGGCGTGCAGGGTTGTCAATTGCCAAGTTCTGCACCGACGGGGACAAGGCGGCTGTGGTTATGTCCCGCAATCACCCCGATTACGACTACGATGTGATGCAGAGAAAGCTGTACAACATTCGCGGGCCATATCTATGCTCTCGGTTTGACGAGTATAATCCCGGCATCTGCTCGGGTTGTCCTAACTTTGGAAAGCTGAAGTCACCTATCAACCTTGGCAAGGTTGTGTTGGAGGCTGATCCAGAGGAAGAGGTTGAGGTGCAGGAGCTCGGTGAGGTTAAGAAGATCACCATTCCAACCTACCCGAACCCCTACTTTCGTGGGAAGAACGGCGGCATCTACCTGCGGATCAAGGACGACGATGGTGACACGATTGAAGAGTGTGTTTATCACAACGACTTCTATATGTCTCGGCGCCTGTATGATGCTGAGCTTGGGGAGGTTGTTGTCATGCAGCTCCACTTACCAAACGATCCGAAGCGGGAGTTCTCTATCCCAATGCGGGACGTAACTTCGAAGGACGAGTTTCGTAAGGTGCTGGGCACCAACGGGCTCTCCGTTTATGGAAAAAACCTAGAAAGATTGATGGTATACGTTATGAAATGGATTGATGAACTACAAGCAACAGGCGGAGCAGACGAAGCTCACAAGCAGTTTGGTTGGGTCGATGACAATATGGACGCATTCGTGCTGGGTGATCGTCTGATCAAAGGGAATGAGGTTGAGTATAACCCACCGTCATCCCAGACAAAGGCATTGATCAAGGACGGCGCGTTCGACCAGAAGGGTGAGATTGAAAAGAGCCGATCCCTGCTGGAGTTCTATAACAAGCCCGGTTTTGAGATGCACCAGTTTGTTGTGGCATCCGTTCTCGGCTCAGTTCTCATGGAGTTTACGGGATTGAACAGCCTTGCGATCAATCTCTACGGCAAGTCAGGTGTGGGCAAAACCACTGCCATGATGGCAGGTCTGTCCATATTCGGCGACCCCATGCTCTTGATGAACCACCGCAATGACACGCACAACTCTCGCCTAAACCGTGGTGAGGTGATGAAGAACCTCGCGCTGTGCTCTGACGAGATGACAAACATCAAGAGCCACGAGGCCTCTGAGTATGTCTACCAGATGTCAGGTGGTCGCCAGAAGAACCGTATGTCCAGCAGCGGTAACACCGAGAGGTTCCGCGGAGATCCTTGGGCTTTGATTGCTATCTCCACCACCAACACAAGCTTGTGGGAAATTCTTAGCCGCGAGAAGGCACGTCCCGACGCCGAACTTCTTCGTTTGTTGGAGATCAACGTGCAGAAGCAGATCAAAGACCCTGCTCTGAAAGTTCAGACTGACGCGCTGTTTGAAGACTTCAAACGAAACTTCGGTTGGCTCGGCACAGAGTTTATCCAGTACATCATAAGCAACCGAGAAGAGTGTCGCACACTGGTGAAGGACGTTCGTTCCCGCATCGACAAAGCTGCTGACCTGTCATCTGAGCATCGCTTCTGGTCCGCCGGTGTGGCATGTGCAATCGCGGCAAACATCATTGCTGGACGTGTAGGCATCTTGAATTACAACACCGCCGAGATATTCAGCTGGGTTGTCGATGAGCTCAAGCAGCGCAAGGGATTTGTGAACGAGAGCGGCACCTCTGTGGAGACAACTCTGAACAACTACGCAGCTGAGAACTACAACAACATCTTGTGGATCAAGAGCACTGACGATTTGCGAGCAACAGGTGAGCATAGTGGGATCGACTCTCTCGTTGTCCCGGACGCCCTACCCAAGACCAAGTTGGTTGCTCGATACGAGACGGACACCAAGCGCTTCTTCCTGCTGCCGAAGCCTCTCAAAAACTGGTGCACTGATCAGCAGATTGCCTACTCAGAATTTGTCAAAGATTTGCAGGAGAAGATGGGTGCAACCAAACAGAAGATGCGTATCACCAAGGGCACACATATGAACCTGCCCGCAACGGATGTTATCGTCGTCGAGTTCAAGCTGGAGGAATAAGATGTCTGACAAGGTAATGAAGGTTGACGACATTGCACCGGACAGTGTTCGGATCGTGATCGACTGGGACGCGTTCACCGTTGGGGCTTCAATGTTCATACCTTGTGTGGATACGTCCAAGGCAAAAGAGCAGGTGAAGAAAATCGCCCTGCGTAAAAACTACGAAATTTTGGACAAGATTTGCGTGGAAAACAACATGTTGGGTATACGCTTCTGGAGAACCGCATGATATGGTGCCTTTGAACAGTCCATATTCTGTTCTCCGCTCTACTGCCCCCGCCTTGTGCGGGGGCTTTTTTTATTTGAAGAGCTGGAACCCTTGGTTGAACTCCTCGGCACTCTTGATCATCTCAGGTGAGTAGACGATACCGCCGCGCATCTTCTTGGTCGTGTTCTTGAACCCAACATTTGATTTCTTAAGAGCGTCACGGGTCAGAGCTTGGCCTCGATATAGAGGTGGAAGATTGCGGTTCCACTCTTGGATATCCTCAAGCGCTTCGCGAGCCCCATCGGCGTCACCTGCACGTCTCGCCATGTTGTATTTGCGAGTCAGCGACGTTCGTTTTGAGCGGATACCATCATACTTGCGACGTTCGTTTCTGTTGACCTCAAGCTGTTGGATGTAGGCCGCTGGGGAGAAGCCCAATGCTTGCACCGCAATGTTGTACCCGTTCAAGTCTTCAACAACTGCATCATCTCTACGGGTCAGTGCGCCCTCTGTTCCGAATCTACCGGCCTTCATAAGGTTTCGAACCGCCGTTGGAGCTGCAGCTTCCATACCGCGCCACACTTCCCCATCATTCATCAAACCCACACCGCGCAAGACGTTGTTGGCTGTCCCGATGGCAGGGCCACCGATCTGCTCGGCCAAAGTCCAGATCGGGCTCTGATCCTTGTCGATAATAGGTGGCTGATAGAGCATGCTGTTGAGGCTTGTGCGGGACGCAACATCGGCACCTGTGATGTAGTTTATCGGTCCCGAGTATAGGCCCTCGCCGAGAAGCTTACGTGTCGCCGATTCAAAGTCGTCCTCCCCGTCGTCTCGGAACAGGTTGTAGATCATGCCAATGGCGCCCATCATGGGCATACCTGAGGCACCTGTAACAAGACCGTTCACAAGGAGAAACTGCAGGAGTTGTTTGCGAGCCATTGCTCTCTCGGCGGGCGGTGAGTCTTTGAAAGCCTTGTCCACCATCGAAGACATCATGTGATACTTGTTGATGGCGAAGTTCTTATACATGAAGACCACGTTACCGAACGCGTTCTGTGCATAGACGGGCCGACCCGCCGCGGCGAGCGTGCCAAGGTTAACCTCCACGGCCTCCAGAGCTTTATCCGAGGCTTTCTTCTTATGTGCCAGCGTTGGTACGCTGTCTGATCCAGCCATGATCTTCTTGAGTTCGAGATTGTAAGCGGCAACCGCCAAGACCTCACGGTTATAGCGCTCAGAGTAGTGCATCAGAGCACCTGAGTATTTGTTCAAGCGTTCCATTGCCGCTGAAGTTCCGTCGATCTCCAGAGCCTCCTGCGTTACAGACGCCGCCAGTTGTCCACGCAGAGTAAGCTCCTCATAGAGGGTGTCCAGATCTCTGATATTTTGTGGAAGGTTGGGGTCGTTAAAGTCGTAATTGGCTACAGATTTGCCAAATCGTCCAAAGTCCACATCTCTCATTTCAACACCGTCGGCACCGTCAACCTCGATGGAGCGGAACGTCGGGGATGCTGCTAGGGCCCGGCTTGCGTCACCCATTGCACGGATGGTCGATCCCATGCCGTATTCACCACCAAGGTAACCTGAGGCCATGATCGTATCGAACACGGGGAGCATGGCAGAGGCGGGGCTAAGACCCATGGTTGCGGCAAAAGCGAGAGAGTTGATAGCTTGGGATACTGAGTTGACCTGAGGGTTCTTCGCAAACTGCGCCATCTCGTCCATGACATTTGCGATCAGGTTCGTATCCATGCTCTCTTTGTAACTAAGTCCAGACTCGTCGGGGCTAGAATTAAGCTTTCTTTGGAACTCCTGCAGAGCGCCTGAACCCTCAAGCTGCACAATTTGACGACCAAGGTTCAACCCTGTGCGACGTATTGTGCTGGCAAGGTTTGTGTCAATATCTATTTCAAGGTCACTATCAAGCGACCCGTCTGACAATGCGTCTGGGGATATGTCACCGAGAGCGCCTCTTACGTTCTTGCGTCTGCGCATGTTGTGAACAAGCGATCTCTCAGGCATGGCGTCGAGCACCATGTCAACCAGTTTTGTTTTCAGAGCAGGGTCTTTTATACCTGCACCGTCGATTTCCGTGAGGAAGTCCTTAACAAAAGAACCGTCAGGTCCGCCCTCATAGCTGTAATCCCGACTGCGTTTGCCCATGCTCATCTCTGAGTTCAGATCACCCTGACCACGGGACTCGTTGTAAGCCTGCACTCTGTTGGCAGCTGCCCGCATCTTTCGATCAGAAGCGTGGTAAGTTGTGAATGTTTCCACATTTCCAGTTCTGGGATCAGAGGCGGTGTACTGCAGGCGGAAGCCACCCTCGCGCGTCAGCGGGAAGTAGGGTGTTATGTGGCCGCTCTGTCTCACAAGAATGTCGAGAAGCTTGTCGATGGCGCGACGGCGAGCCGAACCTTCAGTGATGTCTTGGCCCATACGTTCCATAAGAGAAGAAACCATACGTTTCTGCAGGCTGGCGTAATAGTTCCGCGTCTGATTGTAGAGACGTTGTCCTTCGGGGCTCAGGTTTTTGAAACGAGCGCGAGCTTTGATGTAGTAGTCGCTCTTCTCAGGGGAAGGTGACTCTGAGGCATAGGCTGCAGTGCGACCCTTGGATTGGAAGTCCGTATTCAACTTGACCATAGCGGCGGCGCGAGCACCCTCTGTTGGATAGGACGAGCGTTTAATTTCACCTGTGTTTGTGTCAGCGTAAGCAAGCCAGAACTTGGAATATGGGTTTCCATCGAGAGAGCTGTCAACTTGCTCCAACGTATCATCGTGCATGATTGAACGTAGCAGATCGTGACCTTGGCGGTCTTCCCGGCGGAACTTGGCCATATCGTTCACCATGGCAGAGTTGACCAAGGCCAGCTTGTCGTAGGCACCTTTCAAGTTCTCAATAGCGTCGAGGAGGTCTTTTGCAAAAGGTATTTTGTCCTCGGCAAGGCGTACAAGGTTGCCGACTCTGAGAGACTTCAAACCAGCGCGCTTTACCATATCAGGAGCGTTGCTCGCAATGAAGTCACGCGTCATGTCATACCATTTGTCGCTGGTTCCCGCGCGAGGTTTGACCAGAGATTTGAGGGTGGCGATAGCTTCCTTGGGTGAAGTGTTCAGATACATCGGCGCAGCTGAGCGATACTGTGGTGCAGGAGCGAGAATGCTGTCTATGATGCGGTTTGTCTCGGCGAGGTTACCCATGTCCTTGGCCAATGCGCGGCGGATGATCTGCCTCACAGCGTTTGTAAACTTGTTCCACGGATTCATACCCGTGCTGTCCACCTTCGTTTGAGCAAGCATGGCTTGGAACTGGGGGTTACCCATGGCCTCCGCCACAAACTCATCCAAATTGCGAGTGCCGTAGACTTCACCGATCTGACCGCGGACATTGTCCCAAATAACACGCAGCTGTGCCGTTGTGGGTAGAGAGCGATTGGCCAGTGATGCAGCCGTCAAAGCATGCGCCATCTCGTGCATAACAGTGTGGCCATTCATGCCTGTGTTACGATTGATCTGGATCGTGTTTGTCTCTGGATTGAACATACCAGCAGCGTCAACACCGTTTGAGCCGTCGATTGAGCCAACGACCTCGACACGGGTATCACCAACAAGGTCAGCGAATCGGTTCGCCATCTTCTTCAGTGTCTTGTCTGTGCTATTGGTGGAAATTCCACGTAGCGCGCCTGACAAGTCGCCGTTCATAAGAGCCGATACGGTCGCGGTGTCGATGGGTGTGTCCACTGGGGTAGCGGCGAGCTGATACTTGTCCATGAACTCCTGAAGTTCTTTGGCGACCCCTTGGTCATTTCTTATATTTTCAGGGAATTGAACAAAGTTGGTCACTTCACCGTCGGTGTAGAATGTCCCCTCAACACCTGAATCTTTCAGAGCTTGCACATCTTCACTTTTGTTCAAGTCGAAATTTCTATATTTCCCCTTCTCCGTCTGTTGGACAAACTTGGACGGGTCAATCTGGCTTTCCACAATGTCGGAAGATCCAACAGCAATGGATGTGTCTTTTGGCAGCGTTGTGCTTTCACCTGCAATAGCTCTAACAATGTTCGGTCGATCTCTTGCGGAAAGGCCAACTTCCCTCAATGCAGAGTTTAGCTTTCGCATGTCATTGAGCGCGTCCCGTCGATTAAGCTCAACTGATTTTCCGTTAGGGCCAGTTAATGATACAGGAGGAACAACATCTTTGAATTTTTCAGCGACTCCGCGGTCCTGTGACCAATACTTGCCTATCCCGAAAGCTGCCTCTCCAACACCGTCACCTCCACCTTCACTTCTCTGAGCTCTGTATAGGGTTATTGTAGCGGGCTCATCGCTGACTGGAGCTGCAGCAGGCGCAGTATCCTGCACACGTCTTCCCAGTCCTCTTGCGTCAGGTGCGATAGTTTCGGCGGTATCTGCATCTCTGTCGAGGGTCCGTCCGCTTGGCTCCAAGCTTCGTCCACCGTCTTCAACGCCAATTCCAGCTCCAGACGGTCCAGTTGTGTCTTGGGCATCTTGTGTTCCTAGCAGTGCTTCAACCCGAGCAGGTAAGTCTGGTTTGTTCTTTCGCACGTATGTGTTGTTCGCATACTTGCGAAGCTCAGCTTGCACCTCAGGCTCATCCAAGGTTTTGCCCATAATCTTTTTGCGCACAGGGGCCTGCCTTGAAACACCGAGTTCGTTTAGCAGATCGTTGTCGATTGTCGCTGGCTCAACAGGTGTAGGCTCAACCGTAGAAGGTTCCACCTGTGACTCAGGTGCGGTAATAGGTGCTGTTCCACCAAACAAACCTTCTTGTGTTCTCAGGTCACCGCTATTGAAAAGTTCACCCTGTGTCCCAACAGTCGCATTGAGTGACATCTCAAGTTGTTGATCCGCACGTGCAGGTGGGGCGGGAATGTCTAGATCAAGCTGACGGCCTGTACGCTCCTCAGGTGTGAGAATGAGGGGGTCGGCAGGTGTTGTTCCCAGATTGTCTCCAGTGAAAAGCTCACCTTGTCCCTCTAGAACTACGGGCGCAGCTTCTGATACTTCCGCCACCTGATCTGGTTGAGGTAGGGGTTCTATTGTCGGCGCGGTTGGTGTTTCAACAGCAGGCTCTTCTTTAGGTGTGGGCGTTCTTCCACTCTCACCGAAACCCGGAGCACGGGCCGCTCCACCGAGCACGCCCCCTGCGATACCTGCGTCTATATATTCTTTGATTGCATCTTCGTCGTCGATTGCTAGGCCCGCTTGGGCACGCTCCAACATGGACTGGCCGATCTCCGTAAGACCTTCAGTTGTTGCACCACCAGCGGCACGGCTACCTGTGCGCACAAACAGACCCTTGGCACCACCAATGGAACCACCAGCGGGCTTGAACAATCCCGTTATGAGAAGTTTTGAAGCAACACCCTCGAGCGCAGACTGCCCAAAGGTGGACAAAAGAGCGTCCCCTAGATCAACAGATTCTTTCTCACCAGCGGCTACTTGCTCTTCCTGACGTTGTACGTTTCCGCCAAACAACAAGGGTGCTGAAACAAGAGCACCTGCAGCGATAGGGGCAACAATGGCACCTGCGGGAGCGAGCAATGTTGCTGCACCTGCTGCACCGAGTGAGGCACCCAGCTGAGGCACCTGCTCACCGGCAAGCTCTCCAAGGAATGTTAGACCAGACCCAAGACCCTGCACGTCATGCCAGCGAGTTGGATCAGGATGAGCGATTCTAAGCGCACCGAGCTCTTGCCGTGCCGACTCTTCCAAACCTTCACCGAAGCGGTCAATGGCGCCGATGCCGGCCTTCTCACCGATAGTCTCGATGGTTGTACCGAGCAAAGATTTACTCTGTTGGACGCCCCGATCAAAACCACGCCCAAGCGCAGTTCCGTCGTCAAACTCAGGCGCTTCGCCAAAAACACGCTCAAACTTGCTTGAGTATTCGCCCTCTGCATTTTTTACAAATGCGTTGATGCGGGAGTATTCCTCGTCAGTTGGAACCTCTCCGGCGATTCTCACACTGTATTGTTTACCCGATTGAGCTCCGGGAACCTTGATTATCGCCATTGTGTGCCCCTATTAGCCCTTGGTCGCGTCCATATCTACCCCGGAAGCTCCGCCGGTGCCATTGATCATACCTATTGCGTTATTCAAAATAACCTGACCTTGGTCAACCATATCTGGGTTCTTAGACAATGTGCCCTGTTCGATCAAGGATTGCCCAAGCTCAACCTCGGAAGCTGCCAACTTGCGAACTTGGAGAGGTGTTGGGCCGCTTGGACCACCTCCACCAGATGCACGTCGCGCAGCCGCTGCGCGTTGCATGGCCAGTTGGGCGTTCGCCATACGTGAGTTTTCGATCTCTTTCAGGATGCCCATGCGGTCAGTGTCATATTGATCACGGCTTGCACGATAAGATTGCGCACCCTGCAGACCTGCCTGTCCGAGAGCTGTGCCAAAGTTTGGCTCATTGGAACCGAGAAGACCTAGACCAACCTCAGCAAGGGCAAGCCACTTGTCCTGTTCGCGAGCTTCCTCACGACGCTTGAGCGTAGACATGAGCTCCTCTTCGTAGGTTCCAAGTTTGCCTGAGCCGCCCGAGGTTTGACCAGCAGAAGCTATGCCGCCTGAGGTTTGACCAGCAGAAGCCATGCCGCCTTGGGGCGGTGAAGTGGGCATAGCTGTGGGAGTTTGGCCAGCTTGTCGTTGAGCTTGAGGTGAAACAAATGGAGTCCCGTCGCGAGATGGAGCCATGAGATCTGCAATTCCACCCGTTGGTATTACCAAAGGTTTCCCTGTCTCAGCCCCTTCGCCAACCTTACCTCCCGGACGCAACCTGTCCGCAAAGTCGTACATTTCCGCGCCGAGTTCTGGGTTGGTTATAGAGGTTGCCCAAGCAGGAAGATCGACAAGTTTGGCAGCGCCAGAACGTGCAAGGCCCACAAGATCAGGGGTATTATCAGAGATAAAGTTTCCAACACCCGCGGCTGATTCAATCGCGATGAGGTTTGTCTCGAGAGCTTCACGTTGGTTATCCGTCAGGTCCGAACCTGCAAGTCTACGTTGGGTTTCCGCAATACGGTCACCGAGGGTTTGGGTCGGCACAGGGGCTTCTATTTTCACAGGTAAATTTTCAGATGGGAGCATGGTGTCATAAGCCTCACCCGAATCTTGTCCACCTCCCAAGTCTGCACGGCGAGATATGGCATCTTGCTGCTGCGGGGTCATCTCCGACATAAACATCCCACTTGCCGAATCGTAACGATCCACAGGCTGTGGTTCCGGCATGCGAGAAATATACTCGTTAACCGACATACCCGCCGCATTGGCGGCTGAAATCGTAGCAGGGTCATTGGCAAGGAAAGAAGCGCGCCCACCCTCAGCCATTTTCACAGGCTCTTGAGTGTTTCGGACGCCTGTGTTCTGACCCATGTTTGTCTGCGGTGCCATGGCTTGTGCCATAGAGGCGATACCTTGCTGTGGAACACCTGCGGCGTTGACCGCTTCTTCAGCTACCGTGGGCTGCATAAGTCCCTCTTGTCGCGTTGCGTCTTGGCGCATACGTTGTCTACGCTCGATCTCCCCCAGAACCATAAACTGGGGAGCTCCGCCACTTGGCGACTGCATCTCCTGCACGAGCTGTTGCTCGGAGAAATTCTTCAGTTTGTCCTGAGTGTCGAGCATATTCATCATTATGAGAACGCCTTGTAGAGGGAGAGGCCGGATAGGCCGGCTCCTGCAAGTTGTTGGAAAGCACCGGGCTGTTGAGACTGCCCGGTCTGCGTGTTTTCGAACGTGTTGGTTCCTGTGGCAGCAATGGGCATGCCAGATAGAATCCCGGTCATGTTGCCGATTTGCTCACGTCCGAACCCCTGCTCTTCAAGGAAGTTCTGGTAATCCATGTCGATCTGGCGCTGAGCGTCAGCCTGTTCCGCCGCGCCGACACCCTCAAGAAGCTGCATGTTCTGGATGTCAGTTTGACGACCAAGCTCGCCGAAGCGCGTGAGATCACCTGCAAGGCCTTGTCCAGCCTCGAGCGCTGCAAGTCCTTGGCCCGCGCCGAACTGTTGTCCAGCTTCTGTGCCTGTCTGCACACGGCCAAGTTCAGCTGCACGCTGTTGATCAACGGTCATCTGGGCGGTACGATCAGCGCCGAACTGTTGTGAGGCTGAGTCAAAGGCCCGCTGTTGTCCCGTTGCTTGGATCTGGGCCATACGGTCGAGTAGACCTTCTTCTGCCAAACCCTCTTGAACAGCTGCGCGAGAACCACCAAATGCACCTGACTGAACAGCCTGAGCTTGACGTTGACCACCAAGGCGATTGAAGTCTCGGATTGCCTGTTCCTTTTGAACATCTGTGACGTTCTGCATGTAAGGTGACATGTATTGTGAAACAGCATCCCCAGTGAATGTGTCTGGCTGTTGGAAGTTAAACTCAGAGAACTGTGTTGGGTCATACTGACCAAGTTCTGAGGCTCGGTCCATACCTGCTTGTGTGAAGTCTTGAGCTGCACCAAGACCGGCAAGGCCGGTGCCGGCGATACCTAGTGTGCCCGCGCGAGCAGCTTCGGTTGAGGGGTCATTGGAAGCGATACGTTCACCGCCGTAAGCCTCAAATGGTTTGGAGAACTCTGCCTCCGCTTTGGCAATGTTGCGCTCAAAGTAAGGTTTTGCCCAATCAGGAAGGTCAGCCGAAGATGACCCCGACTGAGTTGTGGTGTTGTTCACTGTCTTGCTACCACACATGGGTTAGCTCCTTACTTTGGTTCCAGCTCTAGGCTCGACTCATATATTCCTGCATCGCGCGGGGCGCAGCGTCTTCAGCTTGGTTTACCTTGTCTAGGAAACCTCCGCCATACTTCTTCTCAAGGGCATCTGCCGTCTTCTTGCGTAGCACATACTCCCCGTCGGCAAGCAAAACATCCTGCTCGCCCTCAAGGGTTGCGGGAACCTTGTCGTCTACCCCAGAGCCATCTCCCGGTCCACGAACAGCACCTGCCTCACCGTTGGCGAAGCGCTCCACAGTATCGTCGTATTCCCCAGACTGAACTCGCTGCACGAGGTCTTGGAGTGCTTCTCTACCATAAGCGGCGACAAACTTACCGAGAACAACCGCTGCGTCTTCTTCACCCATGGCGCCTTTGACTGCGCTGATTGCGTCAGAGATAACTGTCTTCTCGTTGCCCCCAACCTCACCACCTTCGGCCATACCTTGTACAGGCATGAGAGTGTTACGATAATCAAGCAGCTGATCGTAAGTCGGGTTGGACATAAATTGCTGAGACATCGGGTTGGTGGGATCGTAGTTCGGGTTTGGTAGTGGAATAAATGCACCTTGGGCTGCAGCTGTGCTCATGTCGGGCATCTGTGGCAGCGTCACTGTTGCGCCACTATCTGAAGCTGTTGGCCCTGTGGAAACTGTTGGTGCAACACGAATGGAACCTCCACCCTCTCCAATCATTGACTCTTGCCCTCTTTGGGACAAACCTGCAGGGCGCGATTGGCCAGATTCTGTTTGACCAGTAGAACTATCGGCGCCTTTGGTCAGACCCCCAACCAATCCCTTGGCCGCACCCATGATACCTTGACCACCTGTCGCTTGGTTCATTGCAACACCTGCGATCATTCCGGGAAGACCGCCCATTGCGGCACCTCGAAGAGCCGCTGCGGTGTTTGTCAAACCACCGTTGTCGTCACGTGCGAACGCTGGCGCAGCGATACCGGCCAAGCCAGTTGCTTCTCTGCCCGAACCGCGAGGTGTAGCACCGGCAGCGTTTGAAATTCCACCAAATGCGCCTCCGAAGGTATCGCCGGATTGACCGGGCCCGCCGCCGTCTGCCATGTCGGCAAGTCCGCTGTAACCTCCAAAGAATCCACCTCCGGAATCGTCACCGCCGCCGCCGCCCTCACCGCCATTTCCACACATGTCGAACCCCTTTTAGGTTTGTAGGCCTATACTACAACACGTAGTTTGTAATTTCCACCCACAAGATCATAGCCCAACTTTTGCAGGAGGGTTCCAGTTTTGTCTGTACTTAGTCCGCTGGAAACACCTACGCAAATCTCAGCAACCTTGTGCGACGTCCCCCACTTCTCAAACGCGCGTAGTAGATCAAGACCTACCCGGGACCCACGATGTTCCGGGGCCACATACCACAGTGTGTCTGACGCCAGTCGGTCAGTGCCAAAGTAATGCTCGCTGATTGCTCCCAAGAACAACCCGACCAACTCGCCATCTACCTCAGCAACCTGCATAAAGTGGGTATCTGGATTTGTGCTGTAGTGGTACAACATTCTCCCAACCTTGTTGGTGTCATAATCGAAGTCACGATACACACTTTCTTGGTGCATCCGGTATCCGAGCTCGATTGATCCTTGAGCGTCACGGGGCTCCATAGGGCGGACAGAACTCATGGTAGTAACCTTTCGATGGTTTTGGGACCAACGATACCATCGGCAACCAGACCATTCGTGGCTTGCCACATTTTCACAATCTTGTCGGTGTTGGGTCCAAACACTCCGTCGGCGGCGAGCCCCAACCTACGCTGAATTTGCTTAACGGCATCGCCCCGACTACCCTTGCGGAGCGTGGCTATTACCGGTGAGCGAGAAGGAACGTCACCTGTGAGAGCTTGCATAGCAGTATTATATCTCCGCTGGCGATCTTCCAGTCCGATTGTACCGCCGTTTATGCGCCGTGTGACTTTCTCGACGTCACCTGTATCTGCAAGCTTGTTGAGGTTGTTCTTGCTCCAGAACCACAGCGCTGACGCCAAGGCACCTTCCTTTGTCTCCAGCCAGTCAGATGCCTCTTCCGGCGTCATGCCGTAGTCTTTGGCGAACGCCGTGACATTGCTTCGGCCAGTAAGCTGCTTCAATCCTTTTCCGCGGAACCGCCATCCGTCACCCGGCTGCGTATTCCCCAATGCACCGCGAGCGGAGCGGAACTCGTCCATGTAGACGTAGTTGGCAATTTTCTCTGGCTTGCGAGCATATTCAGCAGCGTTGCGCTTACCCACACCGAAGTAGCGACTGAAGACACGCTCCAGAGCATCTTGGGAATAGTTCAGGTTTTCCTGCAGGGCTGTGAAGTCTCGGCTCTCGTGGGCGCATTGACTGATAAACGACGCTACTCGCTCAGGAGTGTCGATACCATATACGGGCAAAGCTTTGTTGAGCTCTGTGCACCATACGTTGAGCTCCCTGTTTGTCGGGAGCATATCCGTGAGTTGGCGCAGTGTGAGTTTCATTTGGACACACCTTTGGTTTTCTCGAATGTCCGAAGACCGCCAAGACCCAACATGCCCATCAGAACAGGCAGCATAACGGAAGTGTCAGATTGTGGAATATCCCAACCAAGCCCAGATGCGATGGGGGAGATCAGGAAGTTTACCGCGAAGCCGCACACACAAATCCAACCAACTGCAGGGCGCCAACCGCCCCTAAATAAGCTATCAGATCCAGCCTCGACCTTGTTTACGTCCAGCTGAGCCTTGGCAATTTCTTGCACGTGGCGCTCGGACATCGTGGCGATCTCGTGAGCCAACCTGTTGCGCTCATCTGTGTCAGGGATAACCTTCTCCAGAAGCTCGGTCACGGGGGCAATCAGTTGTTTCAACATCCAGATATCCTTTTCTGGGTTACCGCATATCTACAGAACGCTCAATAAGGCTGCGGATGGCCTTAATATTCTCGTCCATGCGAGCAAGCGTCACGGCCTGCTCATTCATAATGCCCTCAACTTTCGTCAAGCGCGTATCGTTTCGGATAATATCCTCAGCGTTGTTTTGAATCCCGCTGTTCATACTCGCAACAAACCACACCAGAGCAACTGTTTGACCAACTATGGCCAGTATAAAAGTAACAGGTACTGATTTCGAAAGGTGCCATTCATCTCTTACCATTAGAATACGGAGCCTCCTGCTGGTGCTGGTCCCGTAATCGGCACAGAGACATCCTTCTGCTCGGGTTGTTTGGTGTCGCTCATATTACTATCCTCAGTTCGCCTGTTGCCGTCTTATATACATCATTTTCCGCAAGTCCACCAGCTACGGCTGCGGCGTTGTTGGCGAAAACAGAGAGTCCTGATAGATTCAGAGTATCTCCGCGCACCGGTCCCGGGTTCTGCTGCTGCTGCGCATATAGGGAAAACGCCCGCGTGACCTGCGCCATGTAAGATGCGTTGTACTCCGCCGGAGCCGCTGCAAAGAATGGTACTGTGACTGCCTGTGCCATTAGCGTTTCCCATCCGTACGCATATCTGCACGGGGTGTCCCGAGCCTCCACTGAGTATTCACGTCGTTCGACTCAACCCGCAATGACATTGACCTCCCTCGCAACCTGAAGAATAGCTGCTCGGTGTATTGTTGGACCGGCACAGTGGTGCTACGTGCTACGCCCCCTGAGTTTATCTGGTCAAACGCAGCTCCGGGAAAGTCTTTTGTGCTCACAGTGAAAGACACCGAAGGGGTGTCCGGCGAGTTCCTAAACGAGACGTCAGGGATCACCCTGCTCACAAACATAAATTGCTCTCCGTCACCTATATCTACGGCGCTGGACTCAATGTAGCTGTTTATCGCACTCGGTGGGTTTGTGCTGCCGTCAGATATACCGTTCTCGTGGAAGTATAGGTATCCATCTGTGGAAGCTGCAATCGGGAAACCTGACACGCCGCCCTCGTCCCACGCAGTGCGCGCCATAGTCCCATAGTACCATGTGTTTTCCACATAGTTAAACACGATATAGCTGTCGTTGGTTACACTACCAACCGACGGGTAGAACCACCAAACCTCGTTGAACTTGGTGTTGCTCGCAGCTGTGACTTTGCCGAGCTGATACAGGTTCATGTTTGCAAACACGTACTCTTTTATCGGACATGGGATAATCTGCACGTTACCATCGTAGCGGTAAAACACCCGATCACCCATCCAGTAGACGGCATCGCCAACAGCAACTGCGGAGTTCTGGGAAACAATCGACGTGTTTGTGGAAACCTCAGTCAAACCAAACGTAAACGGCGCACCGATAAACTGCATTGCTGAAACAGACTTATCCGTGAAAACGACGACTTGTTGCTTTGTCTGCACCGCCGCGATTATCTCTGAGCCCGTACCGATACGCAGCTCGCCAGCGGTGTTGTCTGCTCGGGTTTCCCAGTCAGTGAAAGACTCAGCATCTGAGAAGCGAATGATCAACGGGTCTAGGTTGCCCGGGTCACCCTCAGGGTCACAACCGAAGGCAATGACGTGGCGATCTCGTTCTGATACCAACACGATGTTGGCAGCTTCAGGTTGGTTGTTACCGCTGATAGATGTGATATTTACGGCACGGGTGCCAGAACCCACAGAAGAATCCCAGTAATAGATACCCCCGCCCCGCACGTTAGTGAGAAGGTCTTCCCCGAAGTTGTCCATGGACCACAAGCGCAGCTGTGTGCCGGGAATTGAGATATCGGCAGGTGAACTCCACGCACCGCGACTCCATACACCGGCGCCCCAACCACTGCCCAAAACAACAGAGTCCAGACCCGTGTTGATCTGGTAGGCCCCTACAACACTGGCGCCACCGTCCCCTGTGTCGGAACTATTTGCAGCGGTCGCGATCTCGATGGTGTATGTGTTCCGATCTACCAAGGACGTGACTTGCTGCTCTTGGTTCAACACATCCGCCGTTACAGCACCCCCGAGACTCACGGCTCCAGAGAACGTGACGTAGTCGTTAAGAAAAACATCGTTGGTTGTGTCGGTGACAGTGAGTGTCGTAGATCCGTCAACTGCTGAGAATGTAACATCACCCGCCGCCGTTGTCTCTCGGATGGGTGTGATATCTACGGGCTGGTTACCTTCAGTAATGTACAGTTTCAGGTTAGTGCCAGCAGCGACGTATTTCGTAACAGTGAGCGTTGTCCACACATGCAGCTTACGACAAGCGCCAACCATTTCGCTGTGGGTAAAACGACTCCAACCACCAATAGACTCAGGGAATCCCATACGGAAACGCACCTTGTCGCCATCGCGCCAACCGCCTTCGTTGGTGTAGTCAGTGGTATCCCGCACAATACCGGGCCTAAATTGGAGTTTTGTCAAAGCCATTGTTCATCCAGACTTACTTTCGGCGACCCTGCCGTGTTGTATAAACTTGTACGCTTCGTCGGCGGTTACGACAAATGCCAAGATAGTTGATTTCCCCATAATAACAGCTTTGCACACCCGATGTCTACCGTCGAGCATACGTAGAGGCTTCTTGATGGGGTTTGGCATACCGGAGGCAACCAGTGCCGGTTGGTCCAAATTTGCCTGTGTGTATCTCCGAGAGCGCACATCTATTTCATCTGTGGGTTTGTAAGCAACCATATCTAAATCTATGGTGATAGGCTGATAGCCTTTCATCTTCACATAGCGGTATAGACTGAGACAGTCGATGTACGTTTCTTCTCCGAATACGCACCATTCTCCATCCATCACATGTATCATCGCAAGCGGTAACCAATGCTGATACGGTCGGTTTCGCTACCAACTGCGTGCCACAGGTAGGGGGGCTTGTCCGTGATATCAAACATACGAAGTGTGATCCCGGCATCATCGTAGTCGGTAACGATGTCCCCATCGTCCACATAGCGGAAGAAAGACTTACCGGCCTCTTTTGCCCAAGTTATGTAGAGTCTCTGGCAAGGCACATCGCTGTTCGTATGCCACCCCATAAAACCGGTAGGGGGATAGTGGAAAAAACCACTCGGCATTACTGATTTGTCTGGGAAAGCCTCTTGGATTATATGGGACATCTTTCTGCCGATACCCAAACCCTCAAAACTAACGAGGTTGTCACCTACCGACACTGCCCGGTCACCCTTGGAGGTGCTCACCAAAGCTTCCTCAGATACGTGTTTTTCCCAATCGGGAACGGTAATCGCCCCCACCATTTTTGTATTCCCCAAAATCTGAGGTAGATGCTTCACCACCACACGCTCCAACTCACTCTGGAGGGCCTCGCCTATGGATACTCTAAGACTCATGCCGAAACCACGCTGCGGTATTTTTCTTTGTAATCCACGAAAAGGCAGTTGGGCTCGATCATTGCGGCATCAACGAAGCAGTTGACCCCCGTGGCGTTGGGTAGGTCAGTCACATCCCGCAATATCTGCTTATCGGCCTCAATCCGGTCCATGGTGGCCCGATCACCCCGCGCAAACATTTGCATCTGCAGCCGATCCAGTTGCTCTAGGAGAGGTTCCCTAACGCTACGGAAGACTTCTGCCCACCAGAGCTTCACCAAATCCATATCAAACACTACGTCCGTTGGGTTGGTGTAGTCGTCAAACTCCAATTTATCGACGTGCGTTAGCATCGCCATACGCTCCGGAGGTGAGTTGGGGTCGTAGTTTTTGATCAAGTATGCCGCGTCGGGGGGTATTACACCCCCGGCTCGAAGCTGTGATACCTCCAAGTCGGACACAGTGAAGCACAGTTTGGGTGTGCCGACGGGCTTGTTGAAAAAAACAACACGCATTGTTTGCTCAATAAACCACGATAGATATGTAAGTTGGGTCAACCGAGGTTATGCCCCACCCTTGCGAAGTGTTGTTGTCGTTGCCGCCGAAGTGGGCGTACTCGTTATAGAGTAGCCGTGCATCAATGGTAAACCCGTCCGTATCCGTTGTCTTGACGTAGGCGTTGTAGTGATTGAAAGTCTGCGTCATGGACGTCGACGGGGTCTGTGAATCAACCCCCTTATCGACACTGCCGACAACTATACACCAGTTTGATGTGCCATCTCGGATAGAGCTATCGCAGGTGATGTTGTAGTTCCCAGTCCCTGTCTTAGAGAGTGTGAGGTTGAGAGCTTTTATTGTCGCCCCTGTTGCACCATTAAAGGTGATGAAGCCTCGGGCACGCCCCTGCAGAGCATCGAGAGTATTCAGCTGCGTCTGAATTGGCGAAGTGACCCCATCAACATAGTTCAGCTCAGCAGTGGTGGCTGTAACACCGTCCATGATGTTCAACTCAGCAGTGGTGGCTGTGATCCCATCGAGTGTCAGGTACTCTGGGTAGGAAATACCCAGTGCGTTCAAATTGGTAGCAAAGTTGAAATCTACCACGCTCCCAGTAAACCCATCCAAGGTGTTCAGCTCAGCAGTGGTGGCTGTGATACCATCCATGATGTTGATCTCAGAGGTCGTGGCCGTCACACCGTCCATGATGTTGATCTCAGCGGTCGTGGCCGTCACACCGTCCATGATGTTGATCTCAGCGGTCGTGGCCGTCACACCGTCCATGATGTTGATCTCAGCGGTCGTAGCCGTCACACCGTCCATGATGTTCAGCTCTGCAGCGGAGGCTGTGACAGTATTACCGCCGATAACCAAGGATCCGAGGTCAAATGTCGCAGTGAGGTCGACAACTGCCGCGCCACCACCACCACCATCGCAGTAGATGATTTTTGTTGTGCCGTTCAACACACTTACATTCGAGCCAGAACCCTGAGTGAACGTAGCTGTCTGCCCGCTGAGGTTCTTTATAATATAGATGTGTTGACCGTTGTTAGGGGTCACAGTGATAGTGTTTGGTCCTGAGGGTGAACCGCCGAGCACAAGTACCCTGTTTTGCCCATCTGACAATGTGCCATCTGTGGTTGGCAACGTGTGTGTTGTCCCCGCCAAAGAAATCGAGCCGACCCCGTTTGTGATCCGGTCGAGGATCGACATGTTGTCGTTTACGGTACTACCCCATGTGGCGGACTGCTCACCGTTCGCTGGAAGCTCAATGCCACCATTTGCTGTATACGTACTAGGCATCTGTCATCCTCATGCTGCTATTCTCGTCCATGTTGTTCCGGGATCCGGCGTTACCCTACCCCATACAAGGGCCCGACCAACTACACCGTCCGCAAAGACCCCAAGGGGTATTATTATAGTCGACCCCGTAGTTGATACGGAGTTTACCGCACTTGTACCAAAAACTCCAATGGTAACTACATCTATACCAATGGCAGTAGTCGGAACACCAATCGCAGTAGCAGCTTGGACCCCCGTAGCAGAGAATACCGCGGTGGCTTGGACTACAACAGAGCCAACGTCGCCCGTGGATGCCACTCCAGTTACGTCAACAATCGCCCCGGCAACAACAGCAGCAACAGAGCCAACGTCGCCCGTGGATGCCACTCCAGTTACGTCAACAAACACAGTGCCTTCGGTGTCTACCACAACAGAGCCAA
>Ga0075125_10000348_pt1 | contig 20621 bp, 27 predicted proteins | sample AntAceMetag02UKN_FD_69810 | JGI IMG/M metagenome (GOLD analysis project Ga0075125, IMG submission 69810) | Saline lake microbial communities from Ace Lake, Antarctica - Antarctic Ace Lake Metagenome 02UKN | ecosystem: Environmental > Aquatic > Non-marine Saline and Alkaline > Saline | place... | reverse complement strand
CCCCAGCCGTAGGCGGTCTGCCACTCATTAGAACGGGCCTGCATAGCAGTTACGACGGTATCGAGGGCGTTTGTGCCGCCTTCCAGTGTGTCGATATCTGAGGCGTTGGCTGTGACGCTGCTGGTATAAGCATTCGCCGCTGTCCATGGATCAGGCACGTTGGTGAAGGTAGATGCGTCCAGTCCTATGGCGTAATTGTTCGTCCACACGGGATCTGTCTCGGCACTACCGGCGTCCGTCCACGCCGCCGGGGGATTGGTCATAGTCGAGAGGTCAAGCCCGGTCTCGTAAGCGTTCGTCCACACGGGATCTGTCTCGGTGGTGGCAGTAACATATCCGTTCGTCCCGTAGTCGCCCCAGCCGTAGGCGGTCTGGCCGTTGGCGGCACTGTTGGTGTAGGCCTGGAGTGCCGTAATCAGTTCTCCGTTGATCGTGATGTCAGCCGCGTTGGTCGCGATCAGTACCGCTTGTGCTGTGTTGCTTGGCGCCCAATCGCCCCAGCCATATGCTATGTTCGCCTTGTTGGTATAAGCCGCATTCGCAGCGATCAACACTTCCGCAAGAACGATATCGGCGGCGTTGGTCGCGATCAGTATTCCCAAGGCATTGGTCTCCGACTGCAGCAACACGATATCGGCGGCGTTTGAGGCTATGCCTCCTGTCATCGTGATGTGGCTCCCTGTCTCCCACCCATTCGTATCGGAATCAAGGACGTAGAGAGAAAGGGAGACATTGGTCGACACAGCCGTGGGATTCGTCATTCCCTCCAAGTAGGGGTTGTTCAGCAACGGAATGATGTCGTTGACGAGAAGGGTTTTCTCACTGGAATCCCAGAGCGTGAGCATGAAGTCATACTCCGCGCGGCCCACCTTGTTGTCCTCGAAGAAGTCCACGAGTTCCTCAGTGTTGAGGTTCAGCGTGCCAACGGCATTGCTGGTGACGGCTTCTTCGGTGAAGGTCGCCAATGCCATAAGGTTCGTGGACTCGATAATAGCCAGCGAGAGAGCCGTGGCGTCATTGGGCGCAATGTTCGTAATCGTGACGCTCACGCTCTCGCGGATCCCCACGGACGTGGATAGCGTTGCCGTCTTGGTGTCCCGGTCGACCGTAATCAGGAAGTCGGTAGCCAGGCACGCTGTTACAGAGACAACAGAGAGTAGGACTGAAAGGAGTAGTGTTTTCATGATACCGGTACCGGTGCCTCCATCGACGGGTTATATGGATTGTTCATCACGGGCAGGACCGCAGAGGCAATGACTGTACTCGAGGCCCATGCCCACACCTTAATACCGAACTTCAGAACCACGGCGCCCTGCCTTCCCTCGGGAAAACTCGCGATTACGGCGGCGGCGTCGAAGTCCAGTTCATCTTGTAGGTCGGAACCGGCAACGGCGAACGCCTCACACCGAAGCAGCTCAGCGCGCTCGAAAGACACGATCGCCTTCAAGTCGGTGCTTGTGTAGGCTCCATGATTCTGGAGAACCACATCCACCGTTTCGCGCATGGCGGCGAGACCATCGATAGTGATGGTCTTGGCCGTGAGGTCGCACGTTATCGTTGTTCGAGCATTGGTCATATCGTGATCTTCGGGCGTAGAATCGTTGTTTTGGCCGTGTGATCCCGCAGGCGTTCGTGTGTGGCCTCTCTGATGCCCTCCCAGTACTGGCGGTTGTACTCGACGGCAAGCTCTCGGTCCGTCCAGGCCTTCCTCTTGTCCAGCATACGCTTGGCCTTCACGCCAGCGGCCCAACAGTCGAACCAGTCGTCGAAGATGCGGGACTCGATCTCGGTTACGGCCATCGTCGTTTTGAGGGCCACCTTGATTTCCAGACCATCTGTGATGTCGGCGTCGGGCTCACTGACGAGAATAACAACGTCTTTCTGCACTGGAACCGTGTAGCGGTCTCCTGGTGTCAGCACGGAGCCCGATAGTTTGACCTCTGTAACGGCGTCAATCTCGGTCTTCTCGATGGGGGAATCGATCGCGTACTCGGTCTTGCCGTCCTCGATGTTGATTGCGGTCATGTCGAGCTCGTAGACCTGGGTGCGATGCAGGAACTCACGCAACACGGTCCGGAATGCCTGGAGCACGAAGCCCTTGGGGCACTTCGGCAGTTCCAGCATGACGTGGGGGTAGATGTCCGTCAGGTTCGTTGTTGCCATTACGACATGCTCCTTTCGTATAGCACGAGATGCTTGTCTGCCAGCTTCGCATTCCCCACGTCCTCGGAATCATCCATGAAGATCAGATGGCAGGTCATGTGGACGAGGGCCAAGAAGAACATGTCGTTGATCTGCGGCTCTACAGCAGCGGCGATAGGATCGGTGATGGACGTAGAGACAACGGTATCCGAACACAGGGCCTCGGGATGGTCGGCAACGATCTGCACCTGTGCCGCGGCCAGCTTGGGATACATGTCCGTGTCGTCATACCTGTAGGCGGCGTTGGTGTCTGAAATCTGGTTGCGGATCTCGGTGATGACTTCAGCAGTGGTCATGGATCATCTCCTCTGTGACATCTTCGAGAATGCCCTGCACGAGTCTATTCTCGAAGGTTCTTGGCGTAACGTTGTTCTTCCGCTTTCCGTTTGGCTTCCTGGCGGGGTCGCGATCGAGCGGCAAGATTAGGGAAAATGGCCTTGCCGTGTTCTCAGAACACCATGTTCCGTGGATACGAAGACGAAAGGGCAAGTGATTCACAATCCGGAAGATAGCGAGTCGCCTCACTGTATGATCCGCATACGGGAGATTGTTACAACGCGTTCTCCACATGTAGGCAACAGAGGCACGCTCCTGATCGGTCAGGCCGCGGACACGCCAGATCCGGACAACATAGCCCTCCTCATTCATCAGTCGCTCATAGGCCTCAAGAGGAACGATTGAGGATCTCGGGGCGGTCGTGTCGCCAACGCAAAACCCACCCGCCACGGAATCGGGAATAATCAGTGCGTTGTGGTTGGTGTAAGACCCGAGAACAAAACGGATTCCGCGCGCGTACCGAGCGTCTTTCGCGTTATTGCGGCCTGCCAGGATGAGAGCAGGTTCAAGGTTTGCGCGCGCAAAGTGCATTCTACCCTCCACTATGGGCCTTCCATATCGAAATGCCTTTGACTATCCCACCGATAAGAGTGAGTAAGCCAGCAACCGAACTGCCGCCAACTATGGCCGCTTTACCGTGGGAATGATTGTCAGACTTTTCCAGTGATTTGATACGGTCGTCGTTGACCAGGATTGCTTGCGCGTTGTGCGTTCCCGTAACACACCCATGAGCCTCTAAGTGATCAACCTTTTCGAACAGCTTTGCTGCCGCCTCTCCATTCTGCTTCACGCTTGAAGACAGTTCACCTACTGAAAAATTTAGCTTCGTAAGTTGCTGAAGTATCAGTTGCTCCATTCCCATCGAACTACCTGTGTTCTCTGGTGCCATTGTTCCTGCTCCCTACTGTCACGATCAAGAGAAAGGGGGCCGGGACCCCCATCCTCAACAGAGATCAGGACCCGACTACTTCTTTTTGGCGGCTTCAGCGGCGGCCTTGTCAGCGGTGGCTTTCTCTTCGGCTTCCAATGCGGCAAGCTCGGCCTCTTCGTCGTCGGCCTTCTTCTTGGCCGCGGCATCAGCTTGGGCCTGCTTCTCGGCATCCTTGGCGGCCTTCTCGGCGGCTTTGCGAGCGGCCTTGGCGGCTGTCCTGGCTTCGGCCTCTTCGTCGGCGTTCTGGGCCTTCCCGGCGAACTCTGCGAGCTCTGCCTCAGTGGGTTCGTACGGTTCCATGTGCTTCTTCTTGGCCTGAATCTCGTCGTACGGGAATACCACGCCACTGGTCGGCTTCGTGTTCTTCAGGAATTTCGGTGTTTCGCTCATCGTGTCCTACCTCGAATCAAAGTGAATGGAAAAGAAGAGGGGAGTGCCGCCACGCTGTACGTGTGACGGCACCCACCCCAGATGTTCTACATGTTGGCGCAGAGCACTTTCAGCGTGATCTTCGCCGCGTCCGCTGCCGCCGTGTTGATCGTGATGTCGATCGTGTCGGCGCTCTTGTAGAGCTTGCCGCCGTTCACGGCATAGGCTTCTGTTCCGGAGAACACAATCCCTTTCCATACCCCAGACGCGAGATCGATGAGGTTGGTAGCCCCGATCTCATTCTGAAGCACGATCTCTACTGTGGATGCCGATATGACGTTCGCGCTGACAAGCATACCCTGAACGTCGACCGGAGGTGCCACGAGGACAAAATCACCAACAGCCGCACCAGTCACGGTCATGTTTGATACCGCTTGGGCCTCATTGGTCAGACTTCCCGGGTCCCACGTCAGAGTACCGAGCAACTGGGAACTCCCGTCATACGTCACGTTTGTCACGTTGGCACTTGCGCCGTCGATCCATCCATCAGCGTTCGCTCCATCCCCGACGTCAAACGTCAGAGCGGCCCCTTCCGCAGTCGAGACGACAGCCACGACGGACAACACCATAGTGTCCTCCGGAATGTTTATCATCTGGAACACGTCAGCGGACGTGGCGTTGCTTGTCGCTAGGTTGAGTTCCTTTTCAAAGACAAACACCTTGGGACGGGCGTGAGCGGAATATGCGGTCGACCCACCTACGGCGATGTCATACGTTGCTGCGAACACCGACAGCGGCACGGCCACCACGAGGGCAGCCACCAACACTATGTTCAATACTTTCTTCACTGTTTCTCTCCTGATCTCTCTGTGTGAGCCAAGCGTCCTAGGGGCACCTCACCCCAAGGAACACCAGACCATTTTTGCTTACGCCTTGTAGGCGACGATCGACACGAGACCCTCGGGCTTGATGACTTCCCAGTCATAGACGTGCAGGCCGTCGTAGATCATTCCGAATGTGTTCTGAGCCTCGAAGGCGCGTGACTTCGCCATCTGAGCACAAAACGTGATCGCATCCTTGTTGCCGGCCATGATGTGCGTCGACGCGTGCGTGACGTACGTGGCCGTCTTCAGAACGTTGGACGTGTAGATGGTCAGACCATCGATCTCGCCCAAGCGTCCGGTCCTCTGAACGGAGCTCGCATCACCCGTGAGCGAAGCATTCTTCAGATCGGAGTTGACCAGCAGCCACCGGCACCACTCGGGCACAACAATCCACATCCCAGGCTTCGCTGCATTCTGCTCACCAAGAACAGCACGCACCGATGTGAGTAGCTGGATGATGTTGTCTGCATCGAGCCCCAGGGGAACGGCAGCCGATCCCAGGTTGTACGCCCCAGACTTCGCGCCAGCAGCAACACCGCTGTTGTCTGCGTGGGCTTCCGTGTAGACGTCGGCCCAGAAGTCCGTCTCGGTGTCGATCTTCATGCGCTCAACGCCATCACTGATGTACTCGCGGTTGAGCACAATGTGAGTCTGGTGAGCATCGATGTTGTCGATACCGAAGCGGTAGTACTTCGCACGTTCGATGTTGAGCTCGATGTTCGGCGCGACGGGGATCTGCGTCTCAAGCGTCATGCCCTTGACGTAGTCTTTCGTCTCGATCACGGGACGCTGGGCGATGATTACCTTATCGCCAACGTTCTTGACCTCACCGGTGAACTTCGAGTTCGTGACACGAGGCAGCAAGCACTCGTCGTAGTACGTGATGTTTACTTCATCAGCGTACAGTGTAGGGATTACACCCTGGTCTTTCAGTTGCGGATAGTCCGCTGCGGTAGCCAAACTCATTTCAGGCCTTTCAATCGCGCTGATCGGTGAGGCAACCGCTCTCCTGAGTCGTTCAGTTAATTAGTCCCACTCGGGACCAAAAAAGATGCTGTTACGTCATTTTTCCGGTCCGCGCTGCTTCTTGCAGTTGTCTCAGGCGCTCCCGTTTCTGGTTGTATGTATCCATCGGCATTTCGCCGCGTCCAAACTGGAGCTCCTTCATCAAGGCGTCGTATTCGACCTTGGTAGCAGGCTTCTCGCCTGGTGTCTCCGGTGTGGCTGTACGGCTCGTGTCGATGGCTTCTTGACCTTCGATCGGGGGCGTTAACGGATTTGGGTCGGCAGGCGCGATCGCCTTGTACGTGTTGAACGCCGCGGCTACATCTTCTGGGTCCTTGCCATCAAGGGCCTCGCGCCACGTCGTCTGGGACTCGCTGGGATCCTTCACGCTCTCAAGGAACGCGAACCATTTCGCATCTGGCGGGATCTTCAGCTCGATATTCCCATTCGCTGTGGCGAAGCCAGGAGCAAGCGCCTCGACGGCATCAATGTACGATGTGACTCCACCGGCTTCGCCTTCGCTCGCGGGAGCTGGGGCAGCAGCAGGGGCAGGTGTCGGCGTGGGCGGCGCTGCGACAGGCGCAACGTTCGACATCGCCAACATGTTTCTGAATATCGCCACGACCATCCGAGGAAGTTCGTCGCCATAGGACGCAACCACTCCTTCAGGAATGCCCTTGTAGGCATCAGCAACATCGGCGTCCCACGCGGTCGTCTCTCCGGCTGCATCCTCTTTGGGCGCTACAGCAGGAGGATTCTCCTTGGTCTCGCGTAGTTGCTTGTTCTCGTTGGCAATCAGTGTCATCTGCTCGTTCATCTGCGCCAGTTGGTTTCTGAGCTTGCTCAGCTCTCCACCCCTGGCACCGTCGGCGTCCTGTATCCGCTTTGTGAGCTCGGCTACCTTCTGGCGTAGCTGGCTCGCTTCGGCGTCTGCGGCCGCACTTGCTTCCGGCGCTGGCGTTCCGTCCCCGGCGCTTGCTGGTTTCGGCGGCTCAGTCGCGGCGCCTGCGGCGTCGGGCTTTGCATTCGGGTCTGCGTCTGCAGGGCCAGCCTCGGGCGCATTCGGCGTCCCAGTCTGTTTTGCCCTCTCAACGCGTGCCCGTGCCTCTACTATTGCGTCGGGGTCGTTTGTCTGTGTCTGCGGGTCGTCTGCCATTTCTCGGTTCTCCTCCGTCTAGGCGGCTGTCCGTCCAGGCGGCATCGTTTCGGGCCGTGAGGCCCATTTGGTTTACAACTGGCGTCCTTTCTCTCCTGCAAGGGCGCTCTCGTTTACATCCAAAATCGTTGTCAAGGCGTGGGCCGCGGAACACTTGTTCTCTTGGCCGGGTATCCGGTTTGCCTTGTCTTGGGCGTCTCTCGCGCCCCTGATCCATTCAAGGATCTTGGCCATGCTCGGGTTCGAGCTCAGGTTGTAGAATGCGCGTAGGAGCTCCGTGTACTCAGCGTCTCTCGGTATCTGCATTCCACTATTCTCCTGAAGACAAAAAGGGACGGCATCTGATGTTCTGGCACCAGAATGCCGTCCCTCGAATTGCTTCCCCCAAGTGGCCGCCCGGGGTCTGCCTTAAATTGTTCTCTAACCCATCGCGGAACCGGTTTCGGATACGTACCAAGCCCCATTGTCTGCGTCGTAGAACACGATGCAGCGAGTGCTGCTCGAATCATCCGTACAGAAAGCAATCTGCCCGTCTACCGGATTTGTGATCGCGTTGATCTGGTCCGCCGTCTTTGGAGTGAGTCGGATAGTCCCAAACGTCATGAGTTGTCGTTCTGCCATTTCTATCTCCTTACGCCGCTAAGGCGTGTTCCTGCTTCGCCGGTGTTCCGGCAGAGTTCTTCCCACCACTGGCCCCGGGACCTTCTTCCGGAGGCATCGCCGCCAGGCGCTTTCTGACTGTCTCCCCATCTGGGAACAGCTTTCCAACGTCATGGTCGACCATCTCAGCGTTCATCTTGTAGAGGTCGGCAACAACGTCCGGCCCCACGAGCTGAAGGCCAACAGGATTGCCAGCGACACGGTCGGTCAGCTCTGCAAGGCGCGCCTGCTTCATATCGCGCATCAGCATCTTGGTGGGACCGTAGGTCACGACCTGGGCGTCACCCTTGATGCTCTCGTCGGGGTTATAGAACATGTTCCACACGTAGACTCGTTCGAGATACGGCTCGACCACGTTCAGGTCCATCTGTACGAGGGCTTCCTTGATGAGCCTGGCAGACGCATTCATGAGCATGGATAGTCCGTGGGCGGTCCTGCCGGCGCCGGACGCCTTCTCGCTGCCGTACTGGTAGGCCGGTATGCCGCTCTCGTCGTCCATCTTCCGGACTGCGGCCGCGTAGACCGCAAGGAGCTCATTGACGTTGGATTGTGGCTGGAAGAACTTGATTGGGTCCGTAGGGAGCCCCGAGGGGTTCTCAAACTGGAAGAGTTGCCACGGATGGAGTGACTCGATCTTGGTACCGGGAGGAAGACGGTTCACGTCGATCGCCACCATGGGGCCACTGGCCATCATCATGTTGTTGGCGATCGCGCGAATCGCGCCGTTTGCGAGATCCTGTTGATCCGAAATGAGATGAGGAACACCGTTACCCCAGAATGAGCCCGTTATCTGCTTGTAACAGGCCTTGAAGTACGGGCTACGTCCGAGGGGATCCGGATTGGGCATGACCTTGAGCACTCGGTTCGCGCATGTCATCACCTGAAAATCGTAGTAGTCGGTCGGGACGAGACCCGGGAAGCCCCAGTCTGCGAGCTGAGTACCAGAGATCGAGCCCCAGAACTCCAGCATGTCATACATGGCCGCTTTGCGGTTCTGGGGGGCCTCGGCCAACTCCACGTTCGCCCGAGCCTGGTCATCCGGCATGACTTCGGTATAGCCGTTCGGGTGCGTGGTGAGAATGTACTCAATCTCCTTGGTCTGCCAGTAGGGGTTTCCCTTCATACCAGACAGAGACTTGGGATTGGACCTTACGCGCTCAATCATGAAGCCATCCTCAACGTTAACAGAAGCATCCGAAGGGAACATGTCCAAGGGAGAGGGCGCGGTGGAGTCCAGCCCCAGCTTCGCAAGAACGGTGTACTCGCCTCCAGCCCAGCCCATTTTCTTCGTGTGCTTCACGATCGGGCCCTTGATGAACCCGGTACCAAACGTCACCTCATTCGAACGGAACTCGTTGAAAGTCTTCTCCCAGTGCATCTCCTGCAACTGGTCGGTCATTACGCGAGACATGTTCTCCGACCGTTCGAGAGCTTCCTCCCATATCGATTCAAGGACTTCCTCACGTAGATTCTGCGAATACTGGAAGATCACTTCCTCGCTGGGGACCTGGCCGCTGGCCTGAACCTCAGTAGCGACCTGCATCAGAGTGGTCTGGATTACCTGCTCGGAGACTTCATCCGGAAGCGTGGGCACTCGAGTGGGCGTACAGCCCCAAGTGTTCTCATCGCCTTGCGGCATGAGTATGTCGGTCATGATCGCTTCGGCGGCATTGCACTTGGTGTCAGTGTCCTTGGAGAACAGCAGGGTACCACCCATTGCCAGGATCTCGGCCTTCTTGGCGGGGGCGTACTCACCGCGGCGCCGGCGCTGGGCATCGAGGAGACGTTCGGTAATGCCGTTTTTGCCTTTTGCTGCGTGGGCATCAGAGAAACACCCACGTACGTGTGAGGCGAGTGAGCTTATCACGGGCTCACTGGATGCAACACTTTCGAGCTTCCGTCGGTTCTGCTCGTCCCTGGCGTCGATTTGCTCGTTGTTCATGAAGTTGACAACGGGCCTCGACCCCGAAAGACCTACTGGGGCTTGTGGATCCATGTATGGTTCATCCCTACATCCGTTGGCCTTCGGTACATGCGAATAAGCATAGCTTCCCTTGAATGACCCCATCCCTGACACGGTAAGAGGTACGGTCAAGGGGTTTCTTGCAGGCGAAGCCATTTGGAGCGCGCTTCCCGGGCTCGGCTCCTGGCTTCTGTCTGGGATGCAGCGTTGCCGGTGTCGATGTACTCGTCGAAGTAGAACAGCCGCCAGGTCCACACACCATGGCGGTTCTTCCGGAATGCCATTCTGAGAGGGGATCGGCTCATGGCCTAGTTCTTGGTATGGATCGGCGTCTTTCCGGAGAGGACTACAGGACCGGCGCTGGTGATCGGCACTCCGTTGGCGTCGCGCTGCTCAGGAGTAGGCGCTTTGGCTGTTCCTGCCGCTGACGCCGCAGCGCCTATGTCAAAGAACATCTGTTGCATCTCGGAAGAAGGCGGGGCGATCGGGCTCCGTGCGAGATGCTGGATATGGCGATTGCAGGCCGCCACGATGCTGGAAAGGCTCTCCCGTATGATGTGACAGTACTCGGAAAGGCACACGTTGTGGGCCATCGTGAGCTGGTACTTTTCTTCATCGCTGATCTCTGGATCGTTGATTATCTCGGTAATCGACCGTTTTGGCTGTTCGCCCCAGATATCCGTTTCGTCGGTAGGTTGCCCGTTTTTGCTCATACTCCACCCCATTTCGTTGATGTGACTACTTCTCGTCTCCCGCCGCCGCCGCCAAAGAACCCGGCGCCACCCCACCTATGGCCCATCGCAAAGGTCTGAAATCCGTCGGCACCGTTGCTGTGCATGTCGTGGAGAGGGGAAGAACGGAACACCGTGCGCTTGGGGTCCCACTCCTTGCGGTACTTGTCCAGGTGGCCTATGCCCTCGATGCACTTGGCCTTGTCGAACCAGCAGACCTTGAAGATGTTTCGCGCGGCCTCGATCGCATCCATTTTGTCATTGACCTTCGGCACTACCTCGAACCTCAGCCCGAGTGAGGCCGCCGTCTCGAGTCGGCTCTTACCAGTGCCCAGCTCGCGCACTGCCAGATCGTGAGGACCTACAGTCCGGCCATACCGGTACTTCTTCTTGTCCAGAACATCTTTGTAGTAGGCCAGGCCTTCCCCGTTGGCCTCGTGGTAGTCGACAACGTGGATCTCTCTGCCTATGTTCTGCGTGAACCAGATCACGGTGGTATCGTCCATCCCCAGGTCCCACCACGTGTCGACCATGACCCCGTCTTGCACCGGAACACTGCAAATACGCCCGTCATTACGGGCTTTTGCCATCTGAGCACTGAAGTATGCGCCCTCGATCGACTGCTCGAATGCTTCATCCGGAGTGGACGGGTACTCCCTCTTCATCAGCTCTTTGAGCTCACGGGCCTTTGCCAGGTACCATCGCTTCTGGTCGTCAATGAGGGTAATCTCCATCCCCATCTGCTCTCTGACGTCCGCTATGACCTTGTCGAAGTACTTGATATCCTTGTCTGAGAGCTGCAACGGTGGCCCTGTCAACTTGTAGACCGGCTCCATCCACCATGCGTAGAAGTGGAACCTGTAGTCCATGAAGGTCAACTCCCGGGTACCAGCATCCACTTCACGCTTCACCTTGCGCGATTCTTCGCAGTACTCGTGAAAATGGCCGCCATAGCCCTCCGCGGTGCTCTCGATGAACACCATGGCCTTGTGCGACTTGGCCGCCGGCAGGGTACCCGTCACGATCTCGTCGGCTTTGTCTGGGTGTGTGGCCGCTATTTTCCCGAACTCGGAGATGTGAAGAAGCTGGATCGTGCCCGATCGTGCAGACGTAACCACGGAGAGAACGCTGCCATTGTTGAGCTTGAGCTGTCCTGCAGACCCCTTTGTGCCGTCTTCGGGCATGATGATCCCGCCAATGGCCACAGGTAGGTTGTCGAAGGGAAACTTGACCTTGCGCCGGAAGAGATCTTCGGCATGGGGCTTGGTATCGGCAATGATGATGGCCTCAAGGCCTGGCTGGAACAGGCACTCGTCGAGGATCCACAGGTCAATAAGCGTCGAGTTGTGAGAGACAAATCCCTCAGCTATGAACGTACCTGTCGACGTTTGTAGGTCAACAAGCCTGCGCGTTCCGACAGGTTCGATGCTGACGATTGTGGACCAGCCAATGCCAGAACGCTTTCCTGGCATGTCGCGTCCTTCCCAAAACCGCGTACCAAGTGACCGGACGGGCCTGGTTTGGCCGAGCAGGCGAAAGAGTTCATCCATGCGACCGAATGCCAACTTTGGACACGGCTCATCGCCATGCTTGCTCGGACGCACAGAGTTATCACTTTCGACGCAAGCGTTGTATCCCCTGTCAGACGCATACTCTCGCATTCGTGACCAGATAATTCCCTTTTTCTGGCATGCACAAACACCGTTCGACCCGTTTCCGTTGCTAAAAGATCCCTCTCCGTCAATGATCCCTCCGAACCATCCGTCTTCGAAGTCTCCTTCGCTCCACGGTTTTGTGATCCACCTTACCTTTGTTCCAACACGCAATTTCTTCTTGGTCGGTGATTCAACGCTTCGCCAATCACCCTGCGTGTTGGTCATCTTGGAAAACCATCGGTGTTTTCCGCTGCAAGTGACGCTACGCCCATCATCGAATGTGATAGTGTAGGCAGACTCGACAACCTCTCGCCTGCCAATCACCGAGGCCGTTCTCATCCTTCTTGAAGACCCGCGACCGGACGTCAAGGGGTATTCGTCAACGGCAACGACTTCCGTGCCCGGCTCAATGTCTCCAATGGGAACCCATCGAAGATCAGCCGTGAGTACGCGAGTGGCGGGGTCAAGGCAGAACCCAAGCTGTCGGGCTTTCAGGATTACGTTTTTGAACCAGATGGCGGCGTAGAACTTGGTTTGAGCCCAGTTGCACTTGAACTGGACGGTAACTCCGTCTTCGTTTTGGATAAGATAGAGGTGGTTAAGTCGCCACCACTTATCTTCGAGCTGTTCGGGAGTGAAATTGTGTTCCCCTGGCATAGTAAGTCCTCCGATCCTCGATGATTCGTGGTCAAAAGCGGCTCAGGGTCCTCCCGAACAACCGAGCCGCTCTTGCTTTTGCGGTACGTGGACACTATTCGGCGTCCTCTTTCTCGCGCTTCGCGTTCACCGACTTGGAGATGTGGCCGGCCATACGCACGAGCTTGTCCCGGTCTTCTTGGCCGCCGTAGTCCAGCGGATCCCCGTTGTCTGCGCGACTGGCGATCTGCCCATCGTTGCCAAAAATCCGGAACTTGCCGTCGATCTTCTTCTCCGACACTGTCAGTACGAGCTTGTCCATTGCGACCCTTTCGGTGGTTTTGTCTCTGTTTCGGTTCTACGTGGAACAAAAAAATGGTGAACCACGCGCCAGAGTGAGGCCTTACCCCTTTCGGGAACCACGACTATGCTCCTCACTTGTCGGGCTCTCCGGCGCGCGTTCTTTCTAGCCCTGCGATTCCTGGCGATCGAAGATGGAGACGCCGCCCTGGTGGGCCTGCATGACCTTACCTAGGCGCATACGTGCGTCTTCGAGGTGGCGATAGGCCAGCATGATGTTGGCGCGTTCCTCACTCTGTGCTTCCGGATCGGGCTGCCCCTCGACGTCTGAGTGCTTCATCAGGTCCTTGACGACTCCGGCGACGTCCCTGATCTGTCCGCGCATATCACTGCATTTCTCTTCGATACCTGACTCCATGACTACCTCTTTCTCTCGTTTTTCCGTGTTTTTCACGGTTTCGTCACTACTGTTTGCTTCGGCCAGTTCCCCTTTTGGGCAACTTCGTGGTTCCGTATTTCGCCTTGTGCCGCACTTTGCGCTCGGCATCGGTCCTTGGCTTTCCGTTCCGTCTTGCTGATGCTGCCATGACTATTTCTCCTTTGTACGCTCCTCTACCTCGTGAATGATCTCCCGGTCGAAGTCCCTCTCTGACCGCAGATCATTGATGTGCTCGGCCATCGCCTGTTTCTCGCCAATCGGGATATCCGGAGCTGACGAGGGCCGAATCCCTATCTCACAGAGCTGGTCGACGATGTCCTGGGCCGCGGCCTTGGTGATCCTGATTGGCCTTTGCAGCATCTCCCCGGGCTGGTGGGTTCGCATCTCGACCTTGGAGCACAGGGCAACCGGACGTTGCGGCCGCAACGGATCCACCTGCATGATGTCCATGCTCAGGTCAAACTCGTCATAGCTCTTTCGTATGACCAGCCGCGTTTCAGACAGGACCCTGTTTCCTGCCCCGTCCTCTACGGTTTGGTAGTCCTTGGCGTCCCATGTTTCCGCTGGAGCATCCGTCTTTTCGTCGTTCATATCGATCTCCTGTCGTAGATTTCCGATAGCGTAAGGGCCTCGAAATGGCTCCTACTCCAGTACGAGCATGTTCCTGAAGGCATCACTCACGTTGCCGTACTCGCTCCATACTATCGGCTGATTCGACGGCATGAGGAACTCGGTATCCACAAACAGAGACCTTGTCGTAGCGCCGCCACGCGCCAGCACAGACAGCAGGTTCTGAGACAGGCGCCCCCCGCTGAAGGTCCCATAGGCGTAGTCGGGCTCGAAACTACCGGCGATATGGATCAATTCGAGGTCGATCGTGCCGCGAAAGTGGAGCTCAGACACAAGCCGGTAGCCACCGCGAGCCTTGGCGTGCTTGAAATTCCCCTCGGAATGGCACTGATCGGCGATGATTGTCACCCTGAGCCCCGGCGTTTGACGCGCCAATGGCACGAGTAGCTCGGTAAAGAATCGATCGTCCCTCACCTGTTGGTCCCAAGCGCAAATGAAGGAATCCATGCCCGAGGGCTCATCCCCGTTGTCATCGGGACCCCAGGCGCCATGACCCGACATCGTCAACACGAAGCGGTCGCCTCGCATGTAGCCCTGAGTCAAGGCCATCGAGTTCCGGATCACCTCCGACCACGGCGCGGCCGCGTCTTGGAGCATTACCGCCGTGTAGCCGCTGCCGGCACCCACGGTGTACAGCCCTTGGGAGTCTACATCGGTCCCTGGACACGGCATCGGCCCACCGTACGCCGCAGGATCCACGTTGCCCCAGCCCACGGAGAGCCACGCCTTGTTTCCGGTTCCAGTGACCACATTCGTTCCCGGCCCGATCGACCCCCCAGGAAGAATGCCCACGGGGATCTCGATCTCTGTTGGAAGCGAGGAACACCCCACCACAACCGCAGCTACCAACGCCAGTACCACACCAATTCTCGTCGTTTTCATGCCTTTTCCTTCGATTTCGTCCGCGAAAGCTCGCTCACGATCTGTTCCACACCACACGCCAACGCGCACAGACCCAGCACTACCAGCAGCCCCGACTTGTCGGTATCGCTGATCGCAACCCCCGCAACGCCGTTCAAAATCAGTATTGAGCCCCACAGAAGCCGCCCGAAATTGACCTTACGAGGGATCCTCGGCACGCCGGGGCCAATCCGCTTAATCAGTTTGTCGAACTCCACCCTGAGCTCGTAGACGTCCTGATATGCCGGGCTCCACCCGTAATCGCCAATCTTGACCCTGTCCTTCGTCGCCCCCAGCGCCGCCCCACTGCACGCCGCGAGCTGGAGCCGGAGTTGTTCGACCTGGCTATCGCTATCCAGTAGGGCCAACATGCTCGTTTTCTTGTCCCGAAGACTCGTCGCGGTTTCAGGTTCCTCGAACGCTTTGACGTAGTTGACCGGCTTCTTGCAGTTAGGACACCAGGTGCGAACCGCGCTTCGGCCTCCGCGGAGACGAAGATCACAGCCAGCGGTCCACAAGTCGCCTTCCTCGTGCGTCCAGTTGCAGCAGTCCGCACCGCCTTCAGGCTTCGCGCGATTCGTCGTGAGACCCGGCCACGCACCGCAAGGCAGGATTACGAGGTCTTTCCCCAGTCTCTTCCCCAGGCAGTTTTGGTCTTCGGCATAAGCAGCCCGGTACAACTCGATATCCTCATCGGTCCAGCCGCGGTCATGCAGAAACTTAACGTTTACGAACATCATGCGGGGCATAGGCTCGTTATTGGCTCTCAGAACACGCCCCATTTCCAGAACGTCCCTCTTGGTGAGGGGTTCAGCCGCGACCTGTTCGCTACGGGGCTTGCATGGCATAGAAGGATGCACGCGCCACGGGACCCCGCATTCTGGACAACACTCGTTCTTCTCACCCATTTTGACCTCCTTCGCCTGTTTCACCGCCATTACCAGCCGCCGCAACCCCATCCTTCTCCGGATTAGGGGCGTCAGCCCTCGCGCGATTTTTTTGCTCGATCGTTACTATCCGGATCTCGTTTCCAACAACATTCTCCTCCACGCAAATCCACCCGGGCTTCACAGAAACAAAACAGGGATTTTTCGTCGTCATCGTCAGCATCGACCCAACCGTCTTATATTCCACGGCCACCCCCGCCCGTTGGCAACAGGCCATCTTCTCGTCGCTATTCAGCTCGACCGGTATCCCTGTAGCAGCATAGGACCTCGCAAATATCTCCCGTAGCAGCGCCATCTGGTCCCGACAGTATTTTGAGAACACGACGCTCACCCCGCGAAATACCAAATCAGTTTTTTCTGGAGTTGCTAATCTGGCCCACGCACCCACGAAGGAGGGTTCTATATACTCCACCGCTGCCGCTTCGCCGCTGGCTCCCTTTTGGTCCGTGCCCCCCCCCTCGATTTTACGCGTCTCCAAAATGGTCGTCTCCCTCTGCCACCGCCGGCGCCTGGATCTTGCTCTGAACCTGTCCAGAATTGTCCGAATCGTCCACGTGCTCGCCACCCACAGCTATGACATCCGACGGTGTCGACCCAATTCCCCTTGTTTTGGCCTCTTCCTTTGGTACTGGTTCCGGATTGGTTACGGATTGAGGAGCGGAAGCCTCTCCATCTCGGATAAATCGGGCATTGCCGGGAAGATCCCGCAAAGGATCGAAGCGCCCACGTGCCGCAATCTGATCCAAGAGAGCAGTCAGCCGATCGCCGGTGTCGTGGGTATGGGTCACATCCACCTGCTTGTGAGGCGAGAACTTGGCAGGATCGTCTCCGGCCAAGAGCAGGGAGAGCATCTTGTCGCTGTAGCGCCGCACAGTGCCGCACTTCTTGCCCTTGAAATAGACGGGCTCCTCCCAACCGTCCACGGCGCGGATGTGGGCTTCCTCGATGCGTACAGCGCGTTTGTAGTCGTCTGCAATGGCGATAACCCGCTTGTACACGGCGTGGAACGTGGGGTAATGGTGCAGATAGGCCGCGATCTCCGGCCAGGGGATGCCCAGCGCGGCCACCTCCCGATGGGTCTTGCCACAGACCAGCGACGCCAAAACGAGCTCTGCTCGCGCGCGGACACGAGTATCCATCTCCTTCAGGTCGCGTCCGTCGGCGGCTGGTTCGGCTGGGATTTGGATTGAACCCTGGGCGGGAGGAATAGTACGAGCGTCAATGATGGCGAGCATTAGTGGGTGGGTGGGATCGAGAAGCTGTTTCGCCTCTGGTGGGAGCTTGGAAAGGAGGGCTTCGGCGTGGGCGACAGAACCCTTACGAGGAATCTTGCGTGCTCTTACCACTCTACAGACCCCCCTTATCCCCAATTGCTTCCTTCTTTGACGGCAATTTGGGCGTTGTTGGTGAGGTGAGACCTACTTGCTCGAACCCGTAATCGGGGGACCAGCGGAAGCACGGGACGCCGTAGGCCGCGAGAGCTTGGAAGAGTGTGCGCTGATGGCTGCGGAGCTTTCGGCCGCGGTTGCGCTTGGCTGCGACGAGGCAGACGGACCCACCGGACGTGGTAGCGAAGAAATCCGGCCATGCTCGGTTCGACGGGGTCCATCCGGCGCGTGTGAGCTCTGCCTGGAGCTGGCGCGCGAGTTCGCCTCTGGGTGGCGGGGTGAAATCGTCGAGGTGGACAGGGGTTGCGCCTGCGTGGGGCTGGGGCGTCGTTGGTGCAAGCGTCTCGTGGTGGTCTTCGGGGCTGGCGATGGAGAGGGTCACATTGACCGGTCTCGGCTGGCGGTCGTCGCTGACCGGGAGGAATGCGGCTAGCTTGTCGAGCCATGCCTGCGCCCAGGTGCGGAGCGACGCGGCAGTCTGGGTGTGCTCCAGCGTGGTTGTCAGTGTCATCCTCATAGCAGTACCCAGAACCCCCCTTATCCCCAACTGATGACATAAGGTACGGCAATTCCGTTCGGATGTCCCAATCTTTTTTCGGAAATAGTCAGATAAGTAGTTGACAGGTGTTGAGAGTGGTGATAGCTTGCATACTGATGATAGCGATAGTACACAGTGAGAGTGGGGTGGTTAACCAACAACGGGAGGGACCGAGAGATGAGCACAAAGGGCAAACTAACACGTAGCGCGGCAATTGATAAGGCCGGACTTGACCTGGTGATAGCGGCCGAGTCCGACAACTGCGAGCCTACTAATCGGTGCGGGTACAATGGATCATGCCAGGATGACGCACTGATCGAGTGGCGAGGGTCCGCAAGCGGGGCCGATACAGCAGGCGAGGACATCACGGTCGAGGTCTACTACTACACCGACGAGGACCAAGAGGCCGCAGCCAAGGCGTCAGGCTGGGACTGCATATCTTGGGATATCGGCGAGGACATCACGGTCGAGGTCTACTACTACACCGACGAGGACCAAGAGGCCGCAGCCAAGGCGTCAGGCTGGGACTGCATATCTTGGGATATCGCGGGATACGAAATCACAGATTAACACAAACGGGAATGAGATACTTATCCCAGATCGAAATACGGTCTAGCCGACCCGGCGGAACCGGGAACCAGGAGACAGGCAATGACAACATTAACAAACAGCTTCCACGGAACATCCGCACGCACGCGATTGACGCGGGATGACCTCGACCGGATCAGAAATACCCACCCGGCAGAGTGGACCGAGCAAGAGAGACTGACGGTAAAGCGATTGCAGAACAAACTGTGCGGCTGTGGTGGCTGCACATGCGGGGATATGTTTGGTGCTCGCGAACTGACACGGGAACAGGAACACGCCGCAGCCGACTTTGAGGACGCCTGCAATCGCGGCGCATACAACTGGTAATATACCGATGTCCGCTCCACTGCAAAACACACATGGCACTGTCTGTTGTGGTTTATGCAGTCTTTGCCGCCATCTGGGTACTGATCGGTTTATCGGCACATAGGAGAAGAGAATGAAGACACACACAATGGGCGGCATCACCGAGGCAGTCAAATACGCTCAGATTCACGGGGGAAGAATCGCGACGCACCGCAACACGCATGAGTGTACGTGGTTTCCCCCGAGTACGACGCCCACGGATATTCTGAACGTAGCGGAGTACCTCTGCATTGACACGTTCGGGACGTGGGAGAGCTTCAGCAACAGCTAGGAAGGAGCCCTTTTTTACCGAGACAGAGACAAGAAAACAGACCGAGTCAAACAAACGGGAGGGACACCCAATGAAGACGACGACAGCACAACCTGAACTATCCAGCGACTACAACCGAGCACTGGGAACGATGATGGTACGCGAGAGCACGCACACGATTGCAGACTTGCCGGAACGGCTGAGGCCCGACGCGGAGCTTGACCGCGTGGGCGTGGAGAACGTTGCGGACGTGACTCTGTTGTCCCTGCTTCTGACCGGTAACGCCAAAGTGAACGCGCTGGACCTCGCACGGGAGATGTTGACCTATTACATCTCGCTTGCAGAGCTCCGGAAAACACCCGTTGCCGAGCTTCGGGTTTGGACGGGCATGACCGAGAAGCAGGCGCGGCGGCTGGTGGCGGCTCTTGAACTGGGAGCGCGCGCGGCGACAGAGGGAGCGGCGACGGTGCAACGAATTGTTACCCCCGCGGACGTGACTCGTATAGTGCGTCCATTGATCCAGACCAGCGATCAGGAAATCATGTACGTCTTGATTCTGAACACAAAAAACATGCTGGTTGCCCCGCCTATCGCCATCACGAAAGGACTGCTTGACGCTTCGCTAGTGCATCCCCGCGAAGTCTTCCGCATGGCCATCAGAAAGAACGCCGCGGGTATCATCCTTGCCCACAACCACCCGACAGGCGACTCCACCCCGAGCGCCGAAGATATCAGGATCACGCGGCAGCTTATCGAAGCCGGGAAGATTGTTGACATCAGAGTTCTTGACCATGTCGTGGTCACCGCAAACGGGGAACCTTGCAGCATAAGGGAGAGCGGACTTTGCGACTTCAGCCTGTAACGCAGAGCACGGGGGGATCTTCCCCCCGTAATGCGGCTGCACCTCTGCACGGTGCAACGGTTGCAAGCCCGTACAACAGGCCACACGGCCAGAGAGGGAAAGGGACATGAGAATGGTAGCAGCACCGGCAGAGCAGACGGCAGAAGCCACTACAGAGCTTCTACCCAACAGACTGAGGAGCGGCGACGTCATCGCTTCACCGGCGGGATGCAGGGTGCGAGTCACGCGGACAAGTGCCTTAGATCACTACGGGGAACCGATGTACAAGCTTCGCTTCATGAGCTTTGGCGCGACAGCAAAGCGTCAGCTCTACAGCAGAGACGAGCTCGCAGAAATGGGCGCGCGCCTACAGTTGGCGTAGCCCGAAACACCAACCCTCGGAAGGGGCAGACAATGAGCAAGTGGACAACGACAGCAGGACCGCGGCAGACGAAAGCGATTGAGAAGAAATTGGGAGACCTCCGCATGGAGGGCACGACCAGCAAGACGCTGACGGGGATCATGGGCGTGACAGAGGGATACATGGCCGAGAGCTCGCACACATCCATGGAGCTGTTCGGAACGGCTCGACCGGAAGCCACGGCGGCAATGGCCGCGGTCGGTGAGAAGTACGGGTATGCGATCACGCGGGAGAATCACAAGCAGATCGGGGAAGACCTGGAGACGGCGCTTGTGGAGCTCAAGAAGTCGCGCCCAGTCAACGACGAGCGCCGGACACCGGAGGCAGAGGACGAGCGTATCGACGCCAGCAAACAGCGGGAAGCGGAACGCACGGCAGAGGCAGAGGTCAAGGCGGCTGACAACGCGGTGAAAGAGGCCGAATGGCTGCGCGAGTTTCCCTACCTGGAGACCAGCGGCCAGAGCAAGAAAAGCCGGTGGGCGCTG
>Ga0075125_10000347_pt1 | contig 20624 bp, 31 predicted proteins | sample AntAceMetag02UKN_FD_69810 | JGI IMG/M metagenome (GOLD analysis project Ga0075125, IMG submission 69810) | Saline lake microbial communities from Ace Lake, Antarctica - Antarctic Ace Lake Metagenome 02UKN | ecosystem: Environmental > Aquatic > Non-marine Saline and Alkaline > Saline | place... | reverse complement strand
CAATGTGGACATCTAACAAGATCACCATCTTCAAAATCATATTCGGTTTGGATATCTATATGTTCTTTACATTTCGGGCATGTGGCATTCCACGCGTACTCAGACACTTTTAAAGTTCGCATTCTAAAACCTCGATTTGCTTAAATCTCTTTTCCAAGAATTTGTTTTATTTGGGCTTGCGCTCCATTTTTTCTTTCCAGGCATCATAATTCCTCCTTCGTTTTTGGTCAAGCTTTTTTCTAAAAAGCTTAAATCCTCCATCCTTTTTTTCCGAGAATCCGAACTACGCTCATTTTTGGGCCACGTCTTCTATTTTTAATCATCTTACCTGGTCTCCCATACCTTTAACCCAATTCTGAGTTTCTTTACGAACACCGCTAAAATCAGGCCCACTCTTTTTTTCTTTAAAACTAGCATAATAGTTTCCGGAAACTTTAACTTTTTCCCAACCATCTTTTGTTTTACCAACAATAGTCTTTTTTAATGGGGTATTCTTAGCCCGAATCTTTGATTCAATAGCCCCGCAATACGCGCCGGTATTCTTTATACCTTTTTTTGCAGCTACTTTTTCACAACTTTTAAAATCTTTATATTTTCCAAATGACATTATATCAACTCCCCAAGATTTAATCTTTTTCCACATTTTTCACATTTAACCATAACTGATTCAATTCCGCCTGTAATAGTATTGGTAGATGAATCATAATCTGTATCTTTAAAACTACAGTTAACATCATTTAAATGCCCACAATTTAAGCACATTACACTTCCGGAAACACCTGTAGCCATAATAATCACTAAAGCTCCTTCCATCTATAAAAATTAAATGCTCCTACCGGCTCATTCATTCGTCTGAAACCAAAACCTCTTCCAAAAAAACGACCTCTTCTAAAACCTTGATTCATATACCCAGGTGTATTATAACCTACACCATATCCCATTTGTCTTCCTGTCATTGGACCTCTTCCTGCAGGACCTGTTCTATCTCCTCTTGGCATTCAAAATACCCCCACTTTTACTCCGGCAATTTCTGCGGTAAGTTTGCCAACTTTTTTCTTTGACTTCTTTTTGTGTTTTATATCTCTAAAAGCGTCAAATGGACCCATATTCATTGTAGCTTTTACTCCACTCATTAATTTATCACTCATATATATCACTTATTTTTAGGCTTACATCCGCCTAAACCTCTTCCCGTTCTTGGTCCTAGTCCTCTAGGCCCTGTTTTGTTTCCAAATGGCATTACTTTTTCACCTTTTTCTTTTTAGCTGCCTTTTTTTTAGGTTTTTTAATAACTTCTTTTTTAGTAACGTCTTTTTTAACTATTTTCTTTTTATTTTTTGTCTTCATTCAATATCACCTCTATTTCTTTTTCTTTCCAGATTTTGAAATATTATCAATAGCATCAAACCCAATGCTTGCCGTTGGTGCTAATATAGCAAATCCAATAGAACCTTGCATTGCATTTTCAATGTTACATGCGGACGGATCAGAAATTAGTGGTGTCATTAAACCAGTCATTCCTCCACCCATCGCTACTTGCGATATATCCCTAAATTGATCTGTAGTCGACTTTTTCTTTTTAACCATATTAACATATAAACTAGTTTTATTTATAAACCTTACTATTAAGCCTTTTGATAAAAGGCTTGAGTAAAAATATTACACCTCGTTTTTTGGTCAAGCTTTTTCGGCAAAAAGCTTTATTTAAAAAGCTTAAATTGAAGTTCGGCAATAGGCATAACGGCCGCGAAATGGCCTTCATACACCGAAGGATACCGCTTAATAAACTTTTTTAATATCTTTTGCTTTAAACCTTTCCTATTAGCAAAATTAACATCCCAATCAACTTTAGACCAATCAGGAAATTCAAAATATTGCCCATCAAAAATTTGTTTAGTATAAATACCCCAATAATTTTTATGCATAGGTTGATAAGAATTTGGATGCGAATAATGCGGTACTATTATATTTAATAATGCCCCAGGTTTTAAAATCCGATAAAACTCAGAAATCAATAATTCCGGACGGTCAACGTGTTCCAACACATGTGAACAATAAACTTCATCAACAGTTTTATCTTCAAAAGGTAATGATTCTTTTTCAATGTCTAAAATAACTTTGATATTTCCATCCCAATTTTCACGATCAACACCAATATATCCTGGTTTATAATCCGTTCCACAACCGACATTTATCTTTAAACGCGAATTTAAGCTTAATTTTCGCATATGATTATAAAAACTCTTAGAAAGATGTTCCAATTTAAAACCCCCTCAATTGAACATCCGCGATATCTTTAGTCTCTTCGATTATTTCCTTTGCTATATTTTCGGGAATAGATATCGTTTTCCTGGCGTCAGGAAAAAGGGCATTGTCCGGTTCAAATTTCTGCAAAAATACTTTAGACCCCGAAACCAACGAAATTGCGTCTATGACATCTTGTTTTGTTAACTTTGGATACAAAGTCACACGAAATTCGTGTGGTAACTCGCTGTTTTTTATAGCATTAATAGATGCCATAATATTTTTAGAAAAATCAACACCCGTTACCTGTTTATATTTACCAGGGGGACCTTTTAAATCCATGGCAATATAATCAACAACCCCCATTGTAATACAGCGTTGTAGCTGATTTGGGTCAGTTCCGTTCGTATCAATTTTTACTAATTTGTTAAGCCATTTTATTTTTTGACAAAAAATTGGTAAATCTCTTTGAAGAGTCGGCTCACCGCCTGTAATTGAAACTGCTTCGAGCATTTTGGAATGTTCTTCAATATAATCAAGAATATCATACTCGTCAATTCGTTTACGATCAGAAGCATTAAAAGCCTCTTCGCTTAATAAGTCCCCGTTGTAACAGAATTTGCAGCGCATACTACAACCAATGGTATAGACTATACAGCAAATTTTGCCCGGATAATCCACGAGCGACGTTTTTTCAAAGCCTCCAATTTCCACGAATTTACATCTCCTATATTTTCTGTACAACTCGCACAGACTCCTTTAAGTTAACATTCAATTTTTCGCATAGCTTTTCCATAAAATAACTTTTTTCGGTTTCGCCCGATAAATAGTCCTCATCTTGAAAAATTACTCGGCACAAAATCTCTGCTAACCCAGAATTAGAAATGCCCCCATAATCTTCAATCATTTCTTTTCCGTTTTCATCGTCAGTCATAAAAAGGTAATCTTCAGATTCACCTTCGATAAACTCTAATGGAGAACCATAACGCAGATAACTCATATATAATTAATGTCCCGACAGGTTTAAAAGGGTATCTAATTTGGACGAATTTGTTGTTTGCTCAACCAGGATTCTTTTGTATCCACATCCATAATACAAAGTTTGCCATTCCAACCCGCTCCGCAATCGAGCAAATATAAATTATTATATTTAATTGGTTCCATGACGCCGCCGTACATTTGTGTTGTGGTGTGCCCAATAAATACTTCTTTAAAACCTGGAATCGTTTTTCCTGATTTGACAAAATTAATAATATCTCTATCCCATATTAAAATATTTGGGGGTGTTGCTTGAACCGTTTTATTATTCCAAACATCAAAGCCGCCATGAACAAATAATTTATCATCTTCAATATAATAATAAACGCCTGTTTCAAAAAAATCTTTATGAGATTGCGGGATCCCGCTTTTGTATGATTTAACTGTTGCTGCTCCGCCTTGCTCTAACCAACCGTAAAACATATCATCATTTTTGTATGAATTCATCCACCATATATCGTGATTTCCATAAATGTATATTTTGTTTTTAATTTTTAAAAGCTCCTCTACACACGCTTTAGATTTTGATCCACCATCAACTATATCCCCAAGAATAATTAATTTATCTATCTCTTGGTCAAAACTCGCTTTTTTAAGAACTTCTTTTAATGCGGCTAAACGCCCATGGATATCTCCGATTACAAAAGTTTTCATATATAATTATGCTCCGGTATGTTTAAAAAGGTTTCTTTTTTGTTAATTTGCCATTTATATATACAAAATTATCAGGTATATTTTTATCAACAAAACTATTTGCTCCGATTATAACATTATTACCTATGTTAACTGCCCCGACTATTGTTGAATTTGCATAAACTGTTACATTATCCCCAAAAAAAGGGTTCCCCCCCCCCCCTACTACTGATTTTTGTGCTATAGTACACCCTTGATACACAGTACAATTTTCACCAAATTTACAGCCTAAATTTATTACTACGCCAGTTTTATGTGGAAAATTAACATGTGCTGAATTTGCTCCGCAATAATTTACTCCAATGAAATCTAATAAACTATTTCGAAGTTTTACACTCAGGTTTATTTTGTCCATATATAATCTATACTCCATTACCTTTAAATACCTTTCTTTTCGGGGTTTGCCGTACTTTTTCTAAAAGTACATCTACTATTTGTTCACTAGCCGACTTAGACTGTTTATACGGATTATACAACTTATATGGCTTGCGCGGCAAAGAATACTTCATAATAGCTAACTTGCCCGTTTCTTCATCCAGCTTTGTAAGAACTTGATCCGGACGATCAAATAATTCATCTCTTTCACTTTCGCCCCGCAAGCATATGAATGGTATATTAAGCGCCGCACATTCTTCCTGAACACCGCCTGAATCTGAAATTACAAATTGGGCATTCTTTAGAACACGAATTATTTGTTCATATGGCAAGGGTTCATGTATCACAATATTAGGGCCTAACGGCCACAACCTATATTTTTTTAATTTAACCTCGGTGTTTTTATGCATAAACAAATAAACCGGAATTTGAGAATAAGATAAAATATTAACAATAACCCGCATTTTATTTTTATCTTTTAACGTCTCATGTCTGTGAAAAGTACATACTGCATATTTATCTGGTAAATGTAATTTTAATTCATTTGGTATTGTAAGAGCATACTCTAAAGCATCATAACAAGTATTCCCCACATTATATACCTCTCCTCGTAAATTTTTTTTCACTTTTTCCGAAACCGCGAATTTAACGTCCGATAAAAAATCAACAGTTTGTCTAATAGCTTCTTCTGGAGCCGGGCTGAAAATATTTCCACTCCGTAATCCTGCTTCTACATGCACAACTTTTTTCCCCACCAATCTTCCCGCAAAACAGCCGAGTGCACATGAAATTGTGTCCCCCTGAACTACCACAAAACATATATCTTTTTTAGATTTTAAATATTTAACTATTTTTGGAAGTGTTTGAAGCCCCCATTTAAATGCTCCACCTGTATCTGAATTAAACCCATTTCTAGCATTAATAATTATATCTGGTTCTTTTGTTTTAAATTTTTTACAAAAATCACCGAGAGAATGCTGCCCGGTATGAATAAATTCATATGGAATGCCCCGCACGTCTAGTTCATGTAATATTGTAAAACATTTGATATACTCTGCCCGTGTACCAATTATTATTGCAATTTTACTCATTTAATATCCCCTCTAATAATCCACCATAACTATACCAATTGTTAGTATCAAAATTAAAAATTTTAAAATCATTATCAGTTATAATAAAAATTGATGTTGGATACGTTTCCTCAAAATCCGGATCATACATTCCCCATTGTGGTTCAATAAAATATTTTTTACCACTTTCAATACCAACAATATAATTCAGACAATGCGCGTCGTCCTCATTTTGCGCGCAAACAAGATACATTTTTCCATCGGTAATAAAATCATTACCCGAATAATCATCAGTACTTAATATTTCATTACACTGACCCATTTCATTAACCAAATTATTATATTCTGCTTTAAACAATAAAGCATAATCTTCACAATCCCCGAATCCATCTTTAATAAAATCATTAATAGATTTTAAATATTCAGTTTTAACTGTATCATTTCTATACTCAAACCCTAAATCTTCATTTACTTCTGCAATACAATTCATATTAACAGTACATCCAGACGCACATTTTGATAAGTTATTTTCAACACGAGAATTCTCAACTTTAGAATTTGTTGTAAACCATTTCATAGAACTAACTAATTCATCTTTTATTTCAGAAATATTATAATTAATAGAATCTATTTTAGAATTAATATTATTTTGTTTAATTTTAATATTAGATATTTCATTTAATATTCCAGAAGCATCAAATGTTTCCGATGTGGGTATTGATTTTATTTGTTTACGCAAATTTTCTATTTCCATACTTTGCATAGCTTGGACACCTATTAACGAAATTATTATTATTATTATCATTCCTATTCCAATTATTTCTTTTATTTTATCACCTTCAAAATAACATAATTACCAAGCATAAAAACATTTTCATATTTACCAACTGTATCTGGATGATTAGATAGCACTTTTGCCAAATTAGTATTATTAGCCGCCTGGTTTAATACAATTATATGATCTCCAACCGCATACAAATATAAAGGATACTGCCCATTATAAAAATTAAACGGAGTATCAGTCCACAATGAAGTTTTAGAAATATCTACCTGCCCCGCATTAGAACAATTTAATATATCGCCATCCCGCACACATTGAATAGTATTAATAAATGGTAAAGTAAATTCCGTTCCTAAAGAAGCATCAACCTTATTATGAATATAAAATTCATTAGAACGCATAGCTTTAAAATCATTTAAACTTATTAAAATATAATCAACATCCATTTCTAACACCATATTATATACATAATCAGTATCTGAATTATTTTCAAATTCCGCAAACTGTTTATTTGCCAACGCCGAATAATTTCTATTATCGGCCGAAACCGCGCGACCAGTTGTGTAGGTTAGTATATGGCCCTGCCCCCAATTATTTAATATATGCGTGCCCTCCGGAGTTTGTGTATTAAAATAATCTATTACCCCTTGTAACGCCGGATCTGATGTTAATTGGGTTGAATAGTCTTCAACAAATATTCCTGCAGCTGCAGCCCCCATTAATAAAATAAACAATGCCGGAATAAAAATTAATTTCATTTCTAATTTATTATTATCCTTCATATGTTGATATAATTCATATACAAGAATAGATATAATAATTGCTGCAAATGATAATCCATATCCAAGGTTATAACAAAATTTAAGCGTTAACCACCCCATAATAAATGTAATTAAAAATCCAGTAAATATCATTGGAGCATATTGATATTTATTACCCTTCCAAATAAATAAGATGACCATTCCTATAAACCCTAAAGGAATTAATAAATTAAATATATTATATTTTTGTAAAAAGAATTGATTTCCCAGACTTTGTTCCCCAACCATACCTCCTGTAGAAGTTCTGTCTTGAAGATCAATTCCTAAAGTTGTAAAATAAAATATTCCAATAACAATTACGATAAACACAATAGTAATAATCGATTTAATTCCTCTTTTCCAATCATCATTTAATGTGTGGGCAAAATACATTAATATTGAGCTGGCAAAAATAACTAATATAATAATAATATACATTATTATTGCTGGTATATGCATAAAAGATGCTAGAATATCTATCCAATTAAATTGTTTAATTACACATCCGGCAACAAATAAAGAAAATATAATTATAAAATGTAATATATCTGTACGAATTTTATTAATATCTTTATTCTCAGTTAAACTGATAATCGTTCTATATGCCCAAAATGCAATTAATAGTAATGGAATGATTAAATAAAAACTCCACGTCATTACTGAAAAAAGAAAACAGCTTCCGGAAATAATTGCATACACAATTGATTTGATGGATATTTTATTTTCATTAAATGCCCACATTAAAAATAATAAACCCAAAGAAATTGCTAAAAATCCAAAAGAATTTGTAAATTGTGAACCGACCATCTGGCGATACAGGAGCCCAGGTGTAACTGCGGCAACGAACATAGTTATATACCCAACCGTATTATTTTGATTAGATACTGTTCGACCAATAAAAAATAAAACTAAACACGTTAATGCTCCAAAAATAGCTGGTAATATTGCCATTTCTTTTGTAAATAATTCTTCATTAAATCCGGCCCACCATCCAATTGTAACATGATAAATTCCTGCACACATATTCCAAAGAAAATTTTCTTGCTGCGGTGGCAACGGATCGATTTGATAATATGATAAATCATCTGGAGTTTGTACATTTCCAGTTAATACTACATCTTTTACCATTCTCATTTCCCAAAAATTATCTGGTTCAAAAAATCCTGGTTGACTAAACATATTAATCCTTAAGCCAAATGCCAAAATAAAAATTGCCAGAAGGGTCAAAATAGTTTTATATTTATTTTGCATCTTTTCGCCCCGCAATAAAAAATAACGCCCACACCATTAAAATACCGGAACAAAAATAAGTTAATATGTTTTTGACAATGACATCAGGTAAGGAAAAAGATATATATAAATTTGCAACACTTATCTCCCCATTTTGGAGTTTTGTATACTCAACGTTATTAATATTATTAACTTTGGCGGTACAATCTGCAATATTTTCAAAAAAACACCCGTATACTCCAACCGCTTGCTGCGCATTAGAATTTCGTGCCGCTGGTTCTGATAAATGAATGTACTCGGCCATATATATTCCACCAAAAACTAAAAGTATTAAAAAAACAGGCACTAACATGTTCTTTTTTATCTTAAATAAATGTTCTTCAATATCATCTTGAAGTGCATAATAAATTAATGCCCCCGCAATGAATGCACAAATTATCATTAATTTTTCTATCATGGTAACGCCGCCATTATACTAGGGCCAAATAACCCGAATACAGTAACGACATATCCAACAAGAATACAAGGAACAAACTTAATATGGTGTGCATCCTTTTTTTTAGCTAATTTCATTATAGCATAATATGTAACTCCGCACAAGCACGTGAAGAAGAAAAATCCTATATAAAATTCTGGAATCATAAACTCTATCGGAGTCATTAACATTATTCCAATAAACAAAGCAATATCAGCACCACCAAGTAATTCCCATTTTCTATCATAAGAAATAATTCCAAATAATCCTATTGCTAACGCAATTCCAAAACTGACAAATTTTATTCCTAGATCTGGATGTATTCCCATCACTATTAAGTTTAAAAAAAAGCCAATAATTATCATAGGATATAGAGCCCATTTTGGCACTGTTTTCTTTCTTAAATCATGATAAGAACATACTAATAGCGTAATTAATACTATCAAAATATTAATTAACATTTAATCACACACCAAGTACTTTTAAAATTGGTCCTGATAATGCAACTGAAGCAATTACTATTATTACAGCAACAACAATTAAAATTATTTGTGGTTGGTCCATTTTCGTGGTATATTTAAATTTACCTTTTGTTTCTTTTTTTATTTTTTCCACTATAATTGGATGTTTTGATTTTGCAAATAAAACGAAAAAAGGTTTATCTTCTTTTATTAAAGATTGAATTTTAAATTCGTGAGTATTATCATCTAAATAATATAATTTATTTGGTATGTACGTAATATCTAATAATGTTTCTTTTATTTCTTCTGGAAAAATAGATAAAATTGGATTATTAAATTTGCTTCCTATTTTTTCCCAATCACCGGAAATAATTTCACTTTTTAATTCTTCAAAATTTATGTTCATCACCTTATGCAGGATGTGCTATAATATAGCATACATTAAATAATATATGTGACAAAGGGTTTTTAAACCTTCGCTTCGTAAATATCAGACGTTACTTTATCAAACATAACTCTATCTAAAAACTCAGCTCTTTTGCTATCATTCCAATTGGAAATTGGTCTTAAATATCCAACTACTCTACTATAAACTTCACAAACCGTTTTAACCATAAAAATCACTATATAAAAATGATGCCGAAGGCGAGATTAAAAAAATATCGCCATCAAACACATTTCTTTGGAGGAATTTTTCCTTACTATATATATTAGTGCCGAACTATTTTTAAAGCTTATGGTAAAAAATTTATATCACTGATTCTACCGAACAGATAGCAAAAGAATTTGTTAATCGAACAAAGTTTTATCAGTTTTTAAAACATCAGCAATAAGCTTAGCTTGCGAATTAGTGCACTGAAGTCCTTTCTGAGCCAAAACAAGCATTATTTTACCACTATTAAAAGATAAATCATCATCACGAATATTATCAATTTCAATCTTAGCAATATTTGTCGCGGTAGCCATATTAAATTTTATCAGTTTTATTGCAGTATCAGCACCATCAGTAACTGTGGATTCCCCCAACTCTTTTTCCATAAATTCAAGTTCTTTCTGATAATAATCATATATATCCTGTAAAGTATTATCTTTTATTCTATTATATACTTTTTCTACTATTGGATCAACTTTAGGAACTTTATATTTAACAACTTTTTTTAATTTACCAGTAACGGGATCTCTAAAAACCGGATATTTATAATATGTTACTGTTTTTTCACTTCCCCGAACACGATTCAACCATCTGATATCAAGATACGCATGAGTTTTATCTCGTTTAGATACATCAATGTAACAGTGAACAAGTCTTCTAGTAGACAAAGTGACAGATTCCTTGTCTGGTACTGTCATAAAAAGACCATAATTACGGCTCCTGAATGTCTGCATAACGTGTTTAATAAGACGAGATTTTTTATCATTCCATTGAGTTGCATCCTGTCCAATACCAGCTTCATCCCAAATAATAATACTTCCCTTAGGAAGACCAGATTTAATTAATTGCATAAACTGCGAAGGCCCAAAAACAACACGAGTTTCAGGAGAACCCTTTCCATCAGGGGCCGATTTAATAATAAAATTTCTTTTAAATTCCCCATTTCCAAGTGGAGTAATATCTAATGCTCTTGCTAATGATATAGCGGTACATGATTTTCCACTATTATTTGTGACACAAAAATTATCGGTAATATATGTATGTTCCGATTTATCAATTTCTATACCTATTGTTAATTGATTCGATTTTTTTCGTGTTAAAAAAAAATTTACATAAGTTGGATCTTTTTTATGAGAAGTTAATTTTAATCTCTTTTTTTTCCTTTCATGTTGTAAATTTAATTTATTAGTAATACTGCCTAAATTTATGTTAACTCTATATAACGTATATTTTCCTTTACGCGCTAAATGTTTAACGGCTCTTCCACCCAAACTATTAACCATAAATATTATATCATTCGCCATTTTTATGGATGTCGTAGAAATGAATATTCTTCCAGTTTTATCAACACAACCATCCGTATCAATTAGACCGGATAATATTTGTAATCTATTTTTTATACCAGAATATTTATATTCATTAGGTATAAATTTTGTGTAACAATTTTTATTATGCAAATCAAGTATTTCCAATGATTTGCCTATATTATTTCGTTTTCTATAATAATATTGATAAGTAATGGGAGATTGTGTTGCACGCCGATCCATTTTTCCATATATTGATTCGATTTTTTTTATTATATTTTTATTAGCAGATGTAATTCTAACATAATAACTTTTATTATTAGTATTACCGGAATACCCGTCTCCCAACCACGCCCCCAAAAAATAAGGATCTAAAATAAGTTTTTTCGAGGAGTTTGCAAATTTATTTATATATACTCCAGATTTTATTGTCATTCTATCATTTACAATTTTATATAAATCTTCCGCCGCCAATGTATTAAAAACGTTTTTTCCCCTTCTACTTTTAAATGGTACCATATGGTTTCCGGCACATGAATATAATTCTCGTTGAGTTCTTTTTTCATATATTGTATATATATATTTAGAAAATTGTTTATGAATATTTTTAACCTTTGCCGTAGATGCCATTCCATTAAAATTATAACATATAACTTCATCTTTTTTTTTAATTAATTCAATATTTTTCCATGAACCATCGCTTAATAAAACCTTTGACCCAATTGGTTGACATCCTGGATCGCCCACAACTAACGCGATAAAATTTTTATCTTGATAATGAAGTCGGCGAAAAAACTGAAATAGCACCGGATCTCTTTTTAAATATTCTGGTAATTGATATTGAGGAATTTTTTGAGGATTCCAATCTCTTTTAGAAATTTTAAATTTCTCGTTTAATCCATAAGCTTCTTCTGTACTTTGTTTTATTAAAGTATCTTCTTCAGATGTTGACTGCATTTCCGTCATCATTATCCCCCCTTCCATTATAATCTTCTCTAATACTTGGATCTGGAGAATTAACTCCTGGAGAAGCGGGCATTTCAACAGCTTCATTTAAATCAGCTGTTAAAACATCTGGAACACTCATTTCATATAATGTAGGAGAAATTCTTTTAATAGAATTTAAATATTTATCCATTGATCTAAACCAAGTTTCAACTGCTGCTACTAGCTGAAATTGAGTCATTTCATTAGAATTAATAAGATTACTAATTTTGTCCATATCTTTATGCATATTTTTAAATAACCTTGGTTTATGCGCTTGATAATCAACCCATACATCTGTGTTTCCTTCATAATTAGGATTTATTCTGTCATAAAGCATTGATTCTAAATGATTCATGGAAGTTAAAAGATTTAATATATGAAACCGAACATTTCGCGGTTCAGAAAATAATGATTGTTGAATAAATCGTATTGCCCTTAATTGTTCAAAAATTAAAAATTCCCAGGTATTAGAAGATTTAAGTATTTCAGATTCATCAAATGTTTTTATTGGACCTGCCGGTCTATCTTTAATTGAAGCATATTTTCCAGCACCCATTTTTTAACCTCCTCATTATATTGGTTCTTCTTGTTCTTCTAAATCTTCGGACTCTTTATGATGTGCCCCAAAAAATTTGGCTATTCCTTTTATTAATTTTTCAACATCAGCTTGCACTCCCATATCGACAACATCTCCAGATGCAACAGCTTTTTTATCAATAAACATTTTATTTATTTCATATAACGTTTTTCTCGGATGTTGTAACATATTATATCCATCATCATCTTTAGTACCTAAATACCATGCAATTGTTTTTTTCAATGCTTTTGCCGGCGTTCCATAAGATGCTTGTAAAAAAGAATATGAACTTCCTTTTGATTTAAAATAATCTTGTAATGCTATTAATTCTTTTACAGTTCCTTCATGATTTCGTTTGACATGTAAAATTATTATTTCGAACCGTTTTCCACATTTTTTATTATTGTTTTCCATTTTAAATCGTCCCCCTAATATAATCTCTGATTTTAAATAACATGTAAAATATAGTTAATACCCATAATATTATTTGAAACGGTTCTGCAACAAATGAATTTGCATACATTAAAAACATGAACGCAATTCCCACGGAAAAGAAAAAATATAAAAACTTACGCAACTGTGTTAACCTACCGCTAAGACTTTGCGCAGTTTTTAATTTTCCTTCCGGAAGCTCTTCCGGTTTTCGAGTAAATTCTCCTTTTAATATGCTTGTATTCATTCCCATAATAATCACTTATGTAGAAAATATTGTAAAAGCCACTCCAACAGTTACTAATAAATTTATTCCGACTGCAATTAACATATACATCATTAAATCTACTTTTTTACCGCCTTTTAGCAAAAGAGCTTTTTGAAATCCTCTTTCTTCTGCTTGTGTAAACATTATTTGTTGATTACCAGCTTCTCTTCCCATTACTAAAAGCTCTGGATGCTGAGAATGTGTCTTGATTGGATAAGGAACTCCTTCAAAAAATACAAATTCTCTCTGGCCAGTATCATCTTCAATATCAGGAATTCCTATTATTTGATATATTGCATCAGATCCTTTTCCAAAATGAAATGTTTTCTTTGATGGAGAAACATCAAATTCAATCCATCTTCCATTAATTCGCCTAAATCTAATACGCAACATTTTTTTTGCCGCAGGTATAAATTTTTGTATTACATCGTTTTTTAGTCTACCCATTTTTTCACCTCTTAGTTATCGTCCGCCGCAAATGGAACTTCAAAGTCAGTATCGTCTGTTGTCGTATCTTCTAATTCTTCTTGCATTCTTACTCGTACTCCGGGTATTTTTGGTTGTTCTTTTTTTGGAACAATTATTTCTTCTTCCTCAAAAGGTTCATCCACAACTTCTGGAATTTCTACTGATAGTTGTTTTTTTGGAACAACCGCTTGTTTTATTTTTTCTAACATATCATCAAGTTGCAAATTAAATTCTGTTACTTTAGAATCAAAATCATCTTGTACCTCTTTTAATGTTATTTCTTCGATTTCTAATTCATAAAATCGTTTTCTAACAGCTAATTTGGCTTTATTATTTACAACCTTATTAGATGCTATTTCAACAACTTTATTTTGTATTTCTACACTTACTGGCATTTATAACACCTCCTCAGAATTGAAACGCCGTATATTTATTTTGGTCTTCTTTTGGTAATTGCTTTTTAGGACCACTAAATCCACCAAATATTTGTGCCAGCGGATTTGCTTTTTGCCCACCTGCACCATCATCCAACACTTGCCATTGCTTGCTATCATTAATTGTTCTGTATGTTTTTACTGAAGCAACAGTTCCTCCATTATATGATTTAGCTGCTGATACAACCGCAATAATATCATTTCTTATTTTATGTAATAATACACTATAATCGTCATCTGTCGATTCGTGCAACGTTAATATGTGATTATAATTCCACATTAACATAGTTATTAATCTAACAGCATCTCCTGAAATATTTGAAGTTGCTAAGTCAATAGTAAATAGTTCGGACGCTGGAATAACTTCCATGGATGAAGTCCAGCCACGCTGAACATAATCATAATCTTTTATTAAATATCTTTGCGCCCCGTCAGCATCTACAATCGGACTTCCTTCAGAATCTAATAGTGGAATTTTTTCTTTATTATCACCCATTGCATATATTGGTATTTTTTCATATTTTGCTTTTTTCTTTATTATTACAGATGACCGTGCTTCTGGCGTCAAAATTAATTGATCAACCTGTTCCACAGAATAAACTGGATCACGATTGTCCGCTCTTACTCTTTGCATTCCACTCATATTTTTTCACCTTGCTCAGGTAAACTTTTTTAAGAAAAAGTCTATCAAAAAACTATATTACGCTCTCCAACCCCGAATAGTAATAAACGTTGTTAAAAGTATTCCAGCAATGGGGATAAAGAAAAATGTATTAGCTATCAAACTAACCATTATATCGTTTTCAATTGTATGAGTTTCCCACACTGTTATAAAAATTTGTGAACCAACTGGCGATTCTTGTATTCCGTTATCAATATCAATTCCTTCATACATCACCATCATGCCCATTAATAGCATAGCAAACATTCCGAGATATGCTAACCCAAAACTACCTGATCCATAACCAAGAAAAAGACATATACCTATAAAAAGCAGTCCAACAATAAATATTAAAAAAATCATAATAATCAACACCCTGTTCGGGTTATCACATACTAAACTATAGAACTGTGTTATTTATAAATGTTTCTATTTACTAAATATACTATTTGTATTATTTCTATTATAGGCGTACCTTTATAAACTTTTCGGTATACAATATATTTATGACATGTGGAATTTATTATATCGAAAATACTAAAAACAATAAAGTATATATCGGTAGCTCAATTCACTGTGAATATAGATTTAAACAACATAAAAAAGAATTAAAACATCAATATCACGCAAATGACCATCTACAAAAATCTTTTAAAAAATATGGAATTGAAAATTTTGAATTTAACATTCTAGAAGAATGCCCGGAAAAACTTTTAATAAAAAATGAAGATAAATGGATGAATAAATTTAAATCACTTGATGCAAAATTTGGTTTTAATAAACAAAATGCAAGTAGAAGTATTTTAACAATGGAAACTATTGCCAATCATAAGACGGCATGTAATACTCCAGAATTTAAAGAAAAATCTTCTAATACGGCGAAGAAACATGTTTGGGGAAACGAAGAAGTGAAAAAAGAATTACTTAAAAATCAATGGGAAGCAATGCATACAGATGAACATAAAAAATTAAAATCTGATATTTCACAAAATATCTGGAATGATAATCCGAATCAGAAAAAACGATTTAGTGAAGTATTTAAAATTAAATGGGATGAAGAAGAATCCCCAAATAGAAATAAAGAATTCGAAGAATGGAGAGGATCAAATCGGCAAAAAGAAATTATGCGCGAAAAAACAAAGGCAAGATGGGCGGATCCAATTCAACGAGAACAAATGGTTGCCGTACGTAAAAAATTTGGAAAGGACCCAAAATTTAAAGAAAAAATATCAAAAATTTCAAAAGAAAGATGGAAAGATAATAATTTTAAACAAAAATTATCAAATATTAAAAAAACTAGTTGGAAGGACGAAACATATCGAGAAATGATGATATCGTCTCGTCAAAAAAATTATCAAAAACAAGCATGTATTGTATGCAAAAATATGTTCATGCCCCGCATTCATAATCAAACAACATGTTCAAAGGAATGTAAAAATGCTCACAGGCGTTTAATAAGAAATTTAAAAAAAAGAAAACAGCCCTGTTCGAGCTAAATTATAGTTTCAGTGTCAGATGTCAGCTAATTATGCTGATAGTCTGAAAGCAACTACAATTATTCCGATTATTGCTGCTCCAACTAATACAAGTGGTATCAAATCAATTAAGTTTTGAACTCCTGTTGAGAACACGTCCATATTCAGAGAACTTTGCACTTGTCCATAAACTGTCAATACAATTAAGAAAACAAGTGTTGCGATTGCAACCCCAGCAATTGCTGATTGGCCTTTAAATTCCATATAAAATAACCTCCTTTTTAGTGATTATGACTAATTAACTATATATAGTGGTTGTTTATAAAGCTTTTGTTTTCTGATAGTCAAAACATATGTTTATAAATCCTTTGAATCTTAATATATATAATGGCAAAAGTTTACTTATCAACAAATGTTTATGACGAATCTAAAAAAAGAATTAAATATCTTTTTGATAATTTTCCTAAAATATATTTATCATTCAGTGGAGGAAAAGACTCCACCGTATTATTTCATTTATTAATGGACGAAGCAAAAATTAGAAATACTAAAATTGGGGTTTTATTTATAGATTGGGAATGCCAGTTATCATCAACCATAGCACACGTTAAAGATATGTTCCAACAATATAAAGATAATATAGATATATATTGGGTACAATTACCAATAAAAACCACTAACGGTTGTAGTCAAATTGAACCAGAATGGATAGCTTGGGATGAAAAATATAAAACAAGTTGGGTGCGTACAAAAGATACAATTAGTATTAAAAATAAAAATTTTTTTCCATTTTATAAACCAGATATGTCATTTGAAGAATTTATATATGAATTTGCAAATTGGTATTCAGATAATAAAAAATGCGCCGGGTGTATTGGTATTCGAACCGATGAAAGTTTTAATAGATTAAAAATGATTTCAAATAGATATTTTAAAGAATTAAATAATTCCTGGTTAACTAAATCATCTAAAACTATTCAATATGCCTACCCCTTATATGATTGGGCGGTTGAAGACGTATGGACATATAATGGAAAATTTAAAAAACTATACAACCCTCTATATGACGATATGTATAAAGCCGGATTAACATTATCTCAAATGCGAGTTGATGAACCTTTTGGAGATACCCAAAGAAGGGGCCTATGGTTATATCAAGTTCTTGAACCTAGATTATGGAGTAAAATAATTCAACGAGTATCTGGGGCAAATCTAGGGGCGATCTATGGAAAATCAAATGGATTAATGTTAGGAAATGATAAAATTACATTGCCAAAAAATCATACATGGAAAACATTCACTAATTTTATTTTAGATACAATGCCAAAAAAATCGGCCGAACATTATAAAAATAAAATTGCTGTTTATTTAAAATGGTATAAATTACATGGATATAAAATTCTTCCTGATGAAGGAGATATGAAAAATGAAAAATCTGGTACACCTCCATCTTGGCAGAGAATTTGTAAATGTATTTTAAAAAATGATTATTGGTGTATTTCATTAGGATTTTCTCCAACAAAACAATCCTTTTATAATAATTATATAAGAATAATGAAAAATAGAAGAAAAAAATGGCATATATATGGAGATGAGTTCAATGAAAAATATAATTAATGAAATATCAAAATTATTAGAAAAGAAATCAATTGATGAACAAATTAATATTCTAAATTCAATTAAATTAGAATTACATAAATTAAGCCCAATGAAAGATGAACCAATTGATTGCGTTATTTGGACTAAAAATCAAAATGTTATTGCAAATAATTATAACCCAAATACAGTTGCTCCGCCTGAAATGGAATTGTTACGATTATCAATTCAAAAAGATGGATATACTCAACCAATTGTAACATACCCCCGAAAAGATCATTTCATTGTTATTGATGGGTTTCATAGAAATCGGGTTGGAAAAGAAGATAAAGAAATAAATGCAAAAATTATGGGATATTTACCAATAACAACCGTAAGAAAAACTCAAGAAACAAAAGGTAACAGAATTGCTAGTACAATTCGCCATAATCGAGCACGCGGAAAACATCAAATATCTAAAATGAGCGATATTATACTAAATTTAAAACGCCAAAATTGGACTGACGAAAAAGTAGCAAAAGAATTGGGTATGAGCCCGGATGAAGTTTTAAGATTATCCCAAATTACCGGATTAGCTGAAATGTTTAAGGATAAAGAATTTAAAAAAGCCTGGGAAGTTAAAAAATGAATCAAACAAAAACAACTCATAAATGTGTTATGTGTAACAAACTAATTACCGATGAAAAAGAATGGACTAAATCCCGAAAATATTGCAATCTAACTTGTGCGGAAAATGCAAAACAAATATATAATAAAAAATATTATGTGGTAAATAAAGAGATTCTTCAGAAAAAAAATAGAAAGCGATGGAATGATAACAAACTAAAATATCAAATTACCGCAAAAAAATGGCGTGAGAAAAACATTGAAAATTGCCGAAAAAAACAAATGGAATGGTATTTAAAAAATAAAGAAGAATACAATAAAAAACGAAATGCGCGGGCTAAATTATTACGATTAAATAGTTATAATAAAAGAAAAGAATATTTTCAAACATATCAAAAAAATAAACGAAAAACTGATATATTATACAGATTAAATTCTAATATTTCCAGAAGAATTAGAAAAGATTTAAAACGATTCAATTTGACCAAAAAAGAATCAACTCAAACCTTTTTATCATATACCATGAAAGAACTACAAAACCATTTAGAAAAACAATTTCAAAAGGGAATGACTTGGACTAATATGGGAATTATTTGGGAGATTGATCATTCTACTCCTTTGGACTGGGCCTCGGTAGAAAATGATATTTATAAATTATGGGATTTACAAAATTTGGTCCCTTTGTTTAAATCAGATAATAGAAAAAAATCAAATTCTTATTCTGGTAATTTAAAAACCACATTTTCTATTTTGAGCCGTTAACAATCATATAGCACTATATTAGGCCCTTTTTCTATTGTGGTACAATAGTTACAATCGTTGAGCCACGTATGAGATAATACATAGCCATTACAAATAAAATCATTTCCATCTGTTCCACCAAAAGATGAAACTTCTAAACCATTATAAATTGCAATATATCCAATACCGAATGCATTTTCTACATAGTTAACATCTTGGGCAGCTCGTTGAACTACCACAAAATCTTGTACAGTTGGAAATTCTTGGTTTGTATGCATGCCCCAAAACGCGGCCATAAAAAATGAAAATATTATTATAGTCATTATAATTGTATCTTTATATTTTTTAATACTCAATATTCCCATTAATGCTACGATTGCAATGAATGGAATAGCAAGCACGTATAGTTTTTGTACGAATATTAGTGGTATTAACATTAAAACGCATATGAGAGCCTCTTTTTTTGACATTTTTACTAAACCGAACAGAAAAAGAGGGGTCAAGCCAAGATACATGATGCCTAACCAGGGGGTTTGTTCCTGTACCTCAGTGGTGGCTCCTATAAACCAAAACAATCCTCCACTATATACAATCAATATTCCAAAAAGTGGAATAATAAAAATTGGGCATAATATAACGAAAACAAATAACCAGTAAACGGCCCCCTTCCAACAAAGCCCCGCTAATAAAATAAAAATTAATCCCATGCCATTGTCTATGGATAACATCTTTTTCTTTTCTTTAAATGCCCGTAGCACAAAAAACAGGGCAATAAAAAATAAAGTAAATCCAAGACTGTCATTTTCAAACACAATATATTCAAGAGAAAATAATGTAAAAAACCCAACGATCAAGGCTAAGAGCCATCCGTTTTCTTTATCATATAGTTCTCCGATCTTTGCCGTAAAAAATAACATTATAAAAAATAACGCCGCTAAATAAACTTTTAAAAATAAAAAATCACACGGCATAAAAGGAGTCAACATGTCAAAGACAGGATCACGGACATCATGCTCTGATATTTCACAAATTTGATTTACATAAAACCAAGTATCTGCGCCGGCCAACATTGGATTAAATATATATTGCCCAAAAAGAATTATGGTTAGTAATAAAATAATGCCTATTTGCCATGACTTCATATATATATATAGAGCAATAAGCTTTTAAATTATTGTTTTACCACAAAATATATAATATTAAAAATAAAATAACAAATTCCAATACACCAAAAAATTCTTTTACGATTTACAGAT